>Ga0316208_1000190_pt1 | contig 86277 bp, 41 predicted proteins | sample 3monopyrite_MG_FD_204944 | JGI IMG/M metagenome (GOLD analysis project Ga0316208, IMG submission 204944) | Microbial mat bacterial communities from mineral coupon in-situ incubated in ocean water Damariscotta River, Maine, United States -... | ecosystem: Environmental > Aquatic > Marine >... | reverse complement strand
CGGCCAGCCCCGCTTCGGCCGGAATCCGCTTGAAGAGTTCGATATGGATGCCCTTGTCGACACCCGTCTTTCTCCTCAGCAGCTCCGCGGCCTTCACTGCCAGATTGTCCTGCCCGTCGGGAACCTCATCCGATGCCGAAGCACTGTCAGCGGCAACCTTTCGTGAAACACAACCCGAGTAGTGACAACGTAGTGATATCTGTGTTGAAGACTCCTGTCTGAGTACCAGAGTGTCGAACAGGTTGACTGAAACCATGAGCGTTTCCAGCTCGTGGAAACCATCCGCCCGCTTGCCAAGAACCTCAAGAAACAGATTGAGCTTCGCCGGGGCGTGGACAATCCAGGATGCACCGGATTGTCGAAGTCTCATGAGACGTCACGTCCTGCGAGCAGACTCAAACTGACTTCCAGTTGTGAAGAGTTGTGGAGTGATTTGAGAGAAAGGACCGACCGAAATTTGCAGCATTTCAGTCCGTGCCAACCTACGGATGCGCGCGATGCTATTTCACAATGAAAAGACGGTCAATACGGCTTTCCTCGATTTTCCCGTCATGCGTATTGACAGGATTTACGATTTTGTTCCGAAAAGTTCCGCACGGACTGCCTTCAAGTGGAAGACGTTTTCGTTTCGTGATGGCTAGAATTGCCGCTCAAAGGTTCACTTCTCCTGAGGCGGGCGGGCAAACTTGAGCGACTTCCAGAACGAAACGGAACCGGATTCCGACAGCGAAAATTCTTCCGAATTGGATTCCGAACTCGTAACGGCGATCCGGCTGAATCTGGTGCCAGGAATTGGGCCTCGGCATCAGCGATCGCTGCTGGACTACTTCGGCGATCCAGAATCCATCTTCGCCGCGTCATTAACCGAGCTGGAACGGGTTTCGGGAGTCGGCCCGAAACTCGCTCGACTGATTCATGCGGCGCGGACTTTCGATCACGCCGAAACGGAAGTGCGAACGTGTCAACAAAACGGCTATCGGCTGTTGAGAATGGGCACGGATGAATATCCGCAGAATCTCCCCGAAGTCTCCGACGCTCCATTGATCCTCTACTGCCGCGGAGAATTGAAGCCTCAAGACGATCTTGCGGTCGGCATCGTCGGATCAAGACGATGCACGCTGTACGGCACTCAGCAGGCGGAGAAATTTGGCCGAGCCCTGGCCATGGCCGGTTTCACCGTCGTCAGCGGTCTGGCCAGAGGTATCGACGCGGCGGCTCATCGTGGAGCACTCGCTGCCGGAGGACGAACAATCGCCGTGTCAGCAACCGGCCTGAATCACATTTACCCGCCCGAGCATGTTGAACTTGCCGAGCAGATTGCGCAGAACGGAGCCGTCGTCTGCGAGTCGCGACTCGATCAACAACCAACGTCGGGCATCTTTCCGCAACGCAACCGGATCATCAGCGGCTTGTCGCTCGGCGTGATCATCATCGAAGCCAATCGAAAAAGCGGAGCACTTCACACTGCCCGGCACGCGATGGAACAGGGTCGTGAGGTGATGGCCATTCCCGGCCGCATCGACAGCTTTGCCAGCGACGGCTGTAACGACCTGATCCGCGACGGCGCTACTCTGATTCGCAACGTCGACGACGTTATCGAAGCACTTGGCCCGCTGGTCGAACCCGTCAAAACTGAGGATCAACAGGAAGTTCGCAGCCCTCGCGAATTAACGCTGAGCGTCCAGGAACGCCAGGTTCTCGACCTGGTCACATCCGAACCTCAGCACCTGGACGAGATCATCCGCATGATGGAGATAAGCCCGTCCAGAGTTCTCGCAACGCTGACGGTGCTTGAGATGAAACGAATGGTCAAACGCCTGCCCGGCGGGTTCCTGGTCCGAGCGTTCAACTGATCCGGGGATTGTCAGTCATCCCCGCGCAGGCGGGGAACCAGCAAACCCAGCGTCACTGGGTACCCGCCTTCGCGGGCATGACTTAACCAGTGACGTAGGCTGGGTCTCGACCCAGCTTTATTTCAAAGGAGAGTGCTGAGTCGACGTCACTGCTGAAACGCGGCTTCCTCGCAATTGCTGGGTCCCGACCCAGCCTACATCACTGATGCTTCAGCATCGCCTGCCGGATCTCTTTACGGTCAGTCGTGCCTTTGAGCTTCTGCCGCTTGTCGTAGAGGTTCCGGCCTTTTGCCAGGCCGATGCGAACCTTGATGCGGCCCTTCGAAAAGTAAACGTCGAGCGGGACCAGCGTGAATCCCTGCTGCTCGGCGCTTTCGGCGAACTTGTGAAGCTCCCGCTTGTGAACCAGCAGCTTGCGATGACGCTTCGGCTCGTGATTCATCAGGTTGGCCTGAGGGTACTCGTTGATGTTGGCACCGATCAGCCATAGTTCCCCGTCACGAACTCGCCCGTACGCTTCTTCGATCGAAATCTTTGAGTTGCGGATGCTCTTCACTTCGCTGCCGACCAGCGCGATCCCACATTCCAACTCGTCGATGATGTTGTACTCGTGCCGCGCTTTGCGGTTCGTACAGACGTGCTTCGAGTTCGGATCGTCGTCCTGCTTTTTCTTCTTACTTTTCTTGCCGGCCATCTCGGTGATTTCTCAGTCAAAAGTAGGCTGGAACAAGCGCAGCGCAGTTCCGGCAAACCGAACGTCTGTGTGATTCATGATTGCCGGAACTGCGCTGCGCTTGTTCCAGCCTACTGAAAGACTCACTGCTTCTCACCAGGTTCACGCCGGCTGACGAGTATAGGCAATTCGGCGATTCACTTCGCTGATCTGCTCGTTCATCGTCCACAAATCGTAGAGCTGGAAGAGCGCCAGCGGAATGGCCGACAGCCCGAGCGTCCAGGGGACGAGCAGCGCCAACGAGAGTTCAATGAGTCCGGTGCCGATTTTGCCCAGATAAAAACGGTCGATTCCGAAAGCGCCCACCCATGCCAAAAGAATCCAAGCAACGTCGTAGTTGACCTCGCCCGGTTCGTATCGGTAGTCGCAGCTTCGATTCATCGACGGAATCAGAAAGAAATCGACTAACCACCCGATGCCAAACAGCCCGAGCGTAAAAAAGTATATCGTGCCGCTCACTGGTCGACCGTAGTAAAAGCGGTGTGCTCCGGTGAAGCCGAAAACCCAGGCCAGGTAACCAATCAGTACGCTGTGAGTATGTCCCATGTTGTCCTCCGGTCGCTGATTCGCTCGTCCTTACAGAATCTTAGCCGGAATTTGTAAGAGCGTTGGATTTTTCTTCCTCGTTCCTACGCTCCGCGTGGGAATGCAATCCTCGACGCTCTGCGTCGAATCCGCATGACGATGCGGCAACGTGCAGGACGCAGAGCGTCGAAGCCGACGTTCCCACGCAGAGCGTAGGAACGAGAACGAACCTGAATCGGCCGGTGGGAACCGACCCTACGCTGCTCATCCTTTGACCACAAAGTTCACCAGCCGACCGGGGACGACGACGACTTTGACGATGGCCTTTCCTTCGAGGTTACCGGCCACCGTCGAGTTCTGTTTCGCGGCTGCTTCGATGGTGGCGTTGTCGGCTCCGGCGGGGACTTTGACTTTCGCTTTGAGCTTGCCGTTGACCTGAACCGGGATTTCGACCTCGGCTTCGGCGATCTTTGCTTCGTCGAACGTCGGCCACGGCTCGAAGGCAAGCGTGTTGTCGTGACCGAGTAACTGCCAGAGTTCTTCCGCCATGTGCGGCGCGAACGGGCTTAAGAGAATTGTGAGCGTCTCCATCGCTGACTTCGGTCGAACTTCCTGAGGACTGAACTCGTTCGTGAATTCCATCATCCGACTGATGGCGGTGTTGAACGACAGCTTCTCGATATCCTCGGTCACGGCTTTGATCGTTTTGTGGACGACGCGCTCCTGGTCCTCGTTGAGGTCTGCTTCCTGAACGGCTGGGTGAAGGCGAATTTCGTCAGCCTCTTCGTCAGTGATCATTCGCCAGACGCGAGCGAGGAATCGGTAGACGCCTTCGACGCCTTTCATGCTCCAAGGCTTCACCTGCTCAAGCGGCCCCATGAACATCTCGTAAAGCCGCAACGCGTCTGCACCGTAAGCATCCACAACGTCGTCCGGGTTGATGACATTGCCGCGGCTCTTTGACATCTTTTCGGCTTTGCCGGTCTCCGCGTCAGCCTCGCCGAGGATCATTCCCTGGTTGACCAGCTTGTGGAACGGCTCGCAGGTGCTGACGTGGCCTCGGTCGAAGAGAACTTTGTGCCAGAACCTTGCGTAGAGAAGGTGCAGCACGGCGTGCTCGGCGCCGCCGACGTAAAGGTCGACAGGCAACCAGTTTTTCTCGACTTCTGGATCGAGGAAGCAATCGCTGTTCTTCGGATCGGCAAAGCGGAGGTAGTACCAGCACGAACCCGCCCATTGTGGCATCGTGTTGGTTTCTCGTTTGAGCTTTGTGCCGTCTTCGGCAGTCTTGTAGAGCCATGATTCCGGAGCCGTGCTGAGCATTGGCTCGGGCGTGCCGGTTGGTTTGAATTTTTCCATTTCTGGAAGCACGACGGGAAGTTCATCGACCGCGTCGACTCGCATGAGGCCGGTTTCGTTTCCGTCGGCGTCGAGTTCGTGCCAGATCGGAAACGGCTCACCCCAGTACCGCTGCCGGCTGAACAGCCAGTCTCGAAGTTTGAAGTTGACCGCTTGTTTTCCAAGCCCGTCGTCGTTCAGTCGCGACGTGATAAGTGCTTTGAACTCATCGGTCGGCGTACCGTCGTACTCGCCCGAATTGACCGCGAATCCCTTGCCGGAAAAAACTTCTACAGGCTCACGCGAAGACGCTAAGTCGCTAAGAGTTTCTGTCTTCTGACCTTCCTTCGCGTCTTCGCGACTTCGCGTGCCATCCTTTGAATCCTTCGGAGCAACCACCGTGATGATCGGGATGTTGAACTTCACCGCGAATTCCCAGTCACGCTCGTCGTGCGCGGGAACGGCCATGATCGCTCCCGTTCCGTAGCTGATCAGAACGTAGTCGGCGATCCAGACGGGAACCTTCTCGCCGTTGACCGGGTTGATGGCGTAGCTGCCGGTGAAGACTCCGCTTTTGTCTTTGGCGAGGTCGGTTCGGTCGAGATCACTCTTGAGAGAGGCCTGCCGAACGTAAGCATTGACGGCTTCTTTCTGCTCGGGAGTCGTCAGCTTTTCGACGAAAGAATGTTCCGGAGCAATGACCATGTAGGTTGCCCCGAAGAGTGTGTCAGGGCGAGTTGTGTAAACTCGCAAAACGTCGTCGCCGGGCTGTTCGGGAAGACCGGATTCGGCTCGTGAAGTCTTCCACGATTCACAGTCGGCGGGATCACCAACGAAGAAATCAACTTCTGCACCGGTCGAGCGGCCGATCCAGTTGCGCTGCATGTCCTTGATCGATTCTGACCAATTCAGATCATCGAGTTCGTTGATGAGTCGATCGGCGTAGGACGTGATGCGGAGCATCCATTGACGAAGCGGGAAACGTTCGACCGGATGGTCACCGCGCTCGCTCTTGCCGTTGACGATTTCTTCGTTGGCGAGGACCGTGCCGAGAGCCGGGCACCAGTTGACCGGAGCTTCGTGCTGGTAGGCGAGCCGTTTGGAATCCTGATAGCGGCGGATGGCTTCCTCGCCGTTAGCTTGGATCTCGTCTGGGATTGGTAATTCGGCGATCGGCCGGCCTTTGCCGGTGCGTTGCTTGCCGTCGGGGCCGGTCCATTCGAAGTCGGCGTCGTACCACGTGTCGAAAAGTTGAAGGAAGATCCACTGAGTCCAGCGATAATAATCTTCGTCCGTCGTCGCGAACTCGCGGCTCCAGTCGTAGCTGAAGCCGAGCATCTGAAGCTGTCGCCGAAACTCGTCGATGTTCTTGTAAGTAGTGACCGCCGGGTGCGTCTGCGTTTTGATGGCGTACTCTTCGGCGGGCAGGCCGAACGCGTCCCAGCCCATCGGATGCAGAACCTGCTTACCCTGGTTTCGGCTGTAGCGGCAGACGATGTCGGTCGCGGTGTAGCCTTCGGGATGCCCGACGTGGAGCCCGGATCCGGACGGGTACGGGAACATGTCCAGCGCGTAGAGTTTCTCACGGCCGGGTTCGAAGGACTCGACTTTGAAAGTCTCGTTCTGTTTCCAATATGCCTGCCATTTGGGCTCGATTCGCTTGAAGTCGTAGCGTGGCATGTCCGCAGTTCTCCGCAGTTCGTTGGGCAGCTCAGGCAGCAGGCGAGAGCCGGGGTGAAATTTTCTGACACGAGGAGCCACCGGCCAGCACTTCGGTTCGCACGACAGGAGTTCGTGCGACGGCTACGGCGGCAGCGGCTTCTCGATTCAAGCGGCCAGTGTCATGGACACTCGGCAGCTTTGCAATCGACGATCTGGGGTGTGAGACCGGGTGCGTTCGGCGATTTCGAGTAGGTCAGGCTCTGCCTGACGAAGTCCGGGATCGGCATACCGATTTCCAATTCCTGATTCCGTCAGGCAGAGCCTGACCTACGGAAAACAGCAATCGATTCTGAGAGCATCAAATGATTATTCGCGCAAAGAAAACGCCTCGGTCGGCTGGGCGGCCGGCCGAGGCGTTTCAGAATTGGAACCGGACCGGGGGAGAGATCGGGCCGGGTTCCCAGCATCTTGAGACAAGCGGATCAAATTGACGGCTGTGCAAGTCTGGGGAACTCGCTCAAGCCGTACTCATTGTTCCGCAGCGTCTCGCTTCTGAATTCGCTCGTCGGTATCACAACGGTTTGAATTCAGAAGCTGCTTACGCGGAGGACAGTCGTTCTCGAAGCGTGGGTTGGAAGACTTCGTGGCGGGCAGTCGGGACGAGAGAACAATTCGTCCCGACTGCCCGTATGCCACGAGCCAAACCTGCTTCGTCTCAAACTTCGTTGTCAGAACAGTTGTCTGGATGAATTCTTCAGAGGGTGTCGACTCTGAAGAAATCGGATGCAGCGCGGGTTCTGTGGGCGTTGGTTTCGCAGCGTCGTTTTCCAGGGAAGCGTTCGGCGGTGCCTCGCCGGAGTTCTCTTGCTCAAGACAGGCGGAGAAAGAGGTAACTCGACGGCGAGGGTACAGCCGGTTTGTCGACTACTCTGCCAGGTAGCCGCTGCCGACGATGTCGTACTGACTGTCGCACGTGTCGCTTTCGTCTTCGTACGAGCTGCCGGCTGTGCAGGCTTTGCCTGCCGAGTGGACGCCGTTGACGTAGAACGACTGGTTAACTGAACCGAAGGCGGAAGCGACGTCTTCGAGTTCGTTGTTGATTCCGTAGGCGATTTCTGAAAGCCCGACGACGACTCCGAGAACCGCGATCGTCGCAACCAGAATCAGCTCAGCAGAAACAATGAAGCCGGCTTCGTCGTTGATCAGCTTTGTGAAGATGTTCGTCATGGTGTGCTCTCTTTCGTGGTGGCAGGTTTGAAGTAGTGCGAGGCTTAACTGTTGTTCTCAGCGTCTCGCGTTGTTGATGCAGGGGTGTAAAGCAGACTGAATGCCAGAGCGTAAAGTGAGCGCTAAAAAATATTGACAGTGCCGTCTCGGATCGCCGTAACCTGTTGCTTTGAAAGCTGGTTACGGAATTCTCAGAAACCTGATGATCAGTCGAGCAGTTTCGGATGCCGACTGTTGGACGTTGCGGAGTGGCAACATCGACTCTCTGCCTGTCGAGTGGTCGTCGCCAGAAGCTGATTACAGGAAAGGGTTTGCGCCAATGATGCCTCTAACAACATGACGAAGCAGCAGGGCAACGACGAAGTTGCATGACTCAACGTTGCTTCGCGACAAGCCAGATCGATGAGTCTGACTGGTACCTCGAGACATCGGTCGGCACGGGTTGCTTGCAGCCTGTCGCAACCTTCAGATCGAATCGGGAAGCGATGGTGCGCCAGCGCTGCGCTCGACATCCCCTACGGAATTTCCCGCAGGCGAGTTATGGCTGCAGCTTCACCGACGTCAGGCCGCGGACGATCATCAGGTCGGCGTTGAGTTCCGGGCGGAAACCCCTCGCTCCGGTGATGCCGACTGACTTGCCGATGTGCTGGTCGAGGTTGATGCCCGGTCCGGCCTGCAGGTACGAGAGCACTCGACCGTCGGGTGCCAGCAGAACGTGCGACGGGAAGCCCGGTTTCGAAAGAGCTGACCTTTGCACGACTCCTGCTCCGGCGAACTTTGCGGGCGGACCAACCGGTGTCGGAGAACCAGCAATCGGCACGGCCCGAGTCGGGGCTGATGGTCGGGATGGAACGGCGGTTGGTTTCAGGATTCGAGTGGTCGGAGGATTCGTCGTCGAAACGGAGTGCCACTTCGCGATGTAAGATTGTCGGATCTCGGCATCGCGAGCTTCGGTCTGCGTGAGAATCTGCTCAATCGCGATCTGGTCGGCATAGAGTTTTTGATACCGATCGACGGCGGCGGTCCGGTTGTCAACCTGTCGCTTCAAGGATGGGTTTGTCAGCTTTGCGGCGGACTGCTGATAGGACTGCTTCAATGACGCGAGATTCCACTGGCTGACCGGTCGCTTCAACATTTGACGAAACTGGCCGTCGGTCTGCATGACGTTCTGCCATGCGTTTTCGATTCCTGCGCGGTCTTCTGCGGAGATCGCCGTCTGGCCAAGCTGCTGCGGAGCTTCGAAGCTGACTCCGGGCATGGCGATGCCCTGTCGAGCGGAGCCGGGTAGTCGATCCGGAAGCTTGTTCAGCGTTTGAAATCCTGGGGACGCCGACGCTGAGCTGGTATCCGCAGAGTCTGCCAGAGACCGTCTCAAGTCGAAAGCGCTGCTGCCGATGGCCGGGCTGTCTGTTGGTTTGCCTGAACGATCAGCATCAGACGTCGCCAAGGAGCCGGTTGAAATCGGCTCGCCGAAGGGGCCGGTCGCCACCGAAGAGTCGCCGGGACCGTTGCTTATCGAACCGTTGCTTATCGAACCGTTGCTTATCGAACCGTTGCTGGCGGGGCCGGCGGGGCTGGCGTTGCTGGCGGGGCCGGCGGACTGCGAGGAGGCGAGCAGGGTCGGTCGACTTTGATATTCATCTGCGGGGGTGACGTTGCGGCGGTTGATGTAGCGGTACTCGCCGCGGGGCGGAGCGATCTTGAGCATCTCGATCGGCCGGTTGCCCGACCTCATCGTCGCCGTACCCAGAATGGTGACCACTTCGCCCTCGACCACCTTGTGGATGATGCTCAGGTCGCTTCGGTCCAGCAGGCTACCGATTCGGTCGACGGTGTTTTCGGTGATAATGCCTTTGTCAGCACCTCGGCGTTTGACGAACTCGGCTCGGATCCAACTGTGGCTGCCTTCCGGCGGCTCGATCATGTACCAGCCTCCGTATCCTTCCCGAACTACCCGAACCTTCATGCCTCTCGCCAGTTTCTGAGTTGGGTAGAAGTCCTTGTCGCCCGCTCCGCTTCGTACCAGAGCGTTGTCGCCGCTGACGATTGCGTCGAACGGGACTTCGCGCGCAGCGGCTGGTGCTGCGGACAAAGCGGCAGCGGCTAGTAATGCGAGGATCAGTTTCATCACGAGTCCTCTCGATGCCCAAACACCGGGCCAAAGCTCGAATCGCCGTGGCTCCGCCGGGAATGAGCGTTCGACAGTCATAACGGGTTTGCCGGCGATCCAGTGGCGACTTGAACGGTCTTAGTTCACGATCGCTGGGAATGCAGGCGAGGACGGGTGGATATCCGATTCGGCAGATCTGCTCAAGATGAGGTTGGAAGCGGGCAGGAAGGCAGAAGGAGGAAAGCGATGTCTGATCCTGACTTCAGCTGCTTTGAAATTGCACACTTAGGAACGTGTCAGAAACAACTTCCCCATAAGGGCACGATACTCCGTGTCCGAAACAACTTCCCCATAGTGGCACGGCACTCCGTGTCGTCAGCCCAGAACAGGCTGACGCGACGGAGTCGCGTGCCACAGAAAAAGGGAAGTTATTCTCGACTGTTAATTCGGCAGCCAGACCTTTCCCGTGGCGATACCGAATGCCGGACCGAGGCCGTTCCAGAGTGCGAAGCCCACCGGAATCATCGCGATGCCGAAGAGCCAAAGATAGCCGACTGGGCATTGGTGTTTGAGCAGGTCTCGGGCATCGCCGATAGATTCGAAGGAGCCGATGCCGAGGTACGCTCCGTTAGCCACGCAGCAGAAACCGGCGAAGAATCGGGCCAGGTGCGAGAACTTCTCGGCGATCTGACGAACGGCCAGCCAGACCAGCAATGGAAGTACGCATCCAAAGATCGGCCCGCACCAGACGACGGGCAGCGGGTGCGGATTCACTGACAGGTCTGTCCGTGAGATTGCCAGTGGATGCAGGATGACTCGCTCAACAACGCCTCCGGTGAACCACGCGCCGAGCACGTGTCCGAGTTCATGGACAGCCATCATCCCGTACCAGCAGCTCGCGAGGTACACGATCATCGTCAGGATCCAACGTGGTCCCCAGGCTTGCAGCTTGAGTCGAGGATGTTCCAACGGTGCGGAGTCGTTCGACACGGTGCCGGACTTTCGAGAGACTTGGGAAGACAAATGCGACAGTCGTTTTGACAGCACAACGAGGGACACATCATGCCACGTTATTTACTTCAGACCAGCCTTGTTTTGTCGGCTCTTTCTGCGGCGGTGTTCGCTGCTGATCCGCCGTGCGTGAAGAACGCTCCCGATGTCGATACGAAGTTGCCGCTTGTGTTCTGTGACGACTTTCAATCGGGAGACTCGGCCAACTGGGTGCCGGGTGATCCGAAAGCGTGGAAGATAACGAAACTCGGCGACAACTTTGTGTTCGAGCAGTTTCAGCAGAGCAAGGTTGAGAACCCGGTTCGCTCGCCGTTTAATCGTTGCGTGATCAAAGACGTCGTTGTCGGTGACTTCGTGCTGGACCTGAAGTTTCAGTCAACAAAAAAAGACTACGGGCACCGCGACCTGTGTCTGTTCTTCGGTTTTCAGGATCCGTCACACCACTACTACGTGCACTTCGGCAAGAAGACCGACGACCACGCCAACCAAATTTTCATCGTCAATGATAAGCCGAGGACAAAGATTTCGACGAAAACAACCGCGGGCACGAACTGGGACGACGAGTGGCATCACGCCAGGATCGTTCGCGAAGTGAAGTCCGGCAAAATTGAGATCTACTTTGACGACATGAAGACGCCCGTCATGACGGCTACCGACAAAACGTTTGCCTGGGGTCAGATTGGCATCGGCTCATTCGACGACACCGGCCGCTTTGACGACGTGTACCTGTTCGGCCACGAAGTCAAGAAGCCGGAGTAACTATCGGTCGATCTTTTTGGCAGATCAATTTGCGACCAGGTCTACCGTCACCGCTGGATTTTCCAGAACGTCAGCGGGCAGTTTTCCCGGCCAGTCGCCGGTCATGACGACGTTTCGAATCTTCGCGGTCGTTTCGCCCTGGCCGCGGTAGAATCCAAACTTGTGATCACCGCCGAAATCGATCGGTCGCTGATAGATAACCTCGTCGTTCAGTGTGAGCGTGGCCTTGCCGTCCGCTCGTGCCAACGTGACCTTGTTCCAGTCACCTTCTTTGACAGGAAGTGGTCGAGGCCCGCGACGGCTGAGAGGTTCCAACAATGCGTTGTCGATCGGCAGCCCTGTCCACTCGTTGGCTCCGTCGGTCAACCAGCGAACTTTCACACCGCCGGATTCGATCAGGAATGCCAATCGCCCCAGAGCGGGATGAACAAGTAAGTCGTCCGGCGAGTATTCGAACTCGTAGGAAATCGATTCACCATCGAGCAAAGGCCGTTGATACCGCAGCAGGCTTGGTCGAGTCTCCCCGTCGTCTGCTTCACTTTTTGGTGCCGAGATGACCCCTTCTGCCATGGACCAGGTGACGTTCGGCGAGATGAGAGAGGCGGTACTACCAGCCGCAAAAGCTGGCTGCGACTCACCATAGAAATGGGACTGCCAGCCGCGGAGGTCGTCCCCGTCTGACATGCGAACTTCGCGAGGGATCACCGGTTCGCCAGTAATCGCCAGGTTGCGAAAGATCGGACGCCGCTCATCAAAGCTTCGCAACCCAACCCACGGACTGCCGCTCACTTTTGCTGCAGGGTCGAACCACATCGGGTGCATGTTCGCTGTCAGAATCGCTTTGTCAGAAGAAGAGCGGATCGACATTCGATTGAAGGTGGGCCGAGCTTCGTGCCGCACGAACGGGCAAGGCTTTACCACTGAGTGAACGATGTCCGCATCCCAGATTGTCAACTGGTTGGTCCTGCCCAGAGCTTGAAATTGCAGGCCACCGTAAACAAGACCGCCGTCTGTTCCGATGCGACCGCCTTCCTGGCCTTCGCAGCGAAATTCAAACTCGCCGGTTAGCGGATACCGGAAGAACAGGACATCGTTGCGACCGCCCGCCAAATGCAGAATGTGGTCTTCATGGACGAGCCATGTTGCGTCGACACTGCCTCGCGATCGGAGACCGGAACTCGCTCCGGATGCCGGCACCCAGTATTTCAGACGGTTCTGGCGAATCGCTTCGGCACCAGACTCACCACGTGCCAGTTGGACGGCCGTCGCATGAGAAAGTCGCAGGAATGACCGCAAACGAATTGCTGCTCTGCTGAGCGTTTGCTCGACCAACGACTTAAACATGGACTCGCTGATCGATCGCTGAGACTCGACAGTCGACGCCGCAGCAGCGACCGCGATGTCCGACGGATCAATGATCGCGGTCGCTTCTCCCGCGATTGCCTCGCCGACAACCGCGTCACTGAGCCGCTTTTGCCGCTGTTCAAGAGTCGCCTTTAGCTTCGCCTCATCGGTACGTGCATCAGCCAAGTGAGCAAGCAATAGCAACGTGTCAGCATTAGGAACTTTGTCTGCGGCGAGTTTTTCCAGTTCGGTCACAAGGCGACGCAATCTTCCAATCTCGTCCGCCGACTTTACCAGTATCCAGCCGCTGGAAAACAAACCACGAATGTCACCTACTGACGAAACAGCAAACGTTTCATCGCGCGGCCTTTCGCCAATGATCCGAGCAAACGCTTTCGGAGGAGCGACCTGAGGCACGACGGTCGTCAGTAGCCGAACGGTCTTTCGCGAGTCGGTCGGCATCGACCACTTGTAAAGAAGATCAAACCGCTCTCCTTCATCAAGCTGATTCATCGCCCGAAACAATCCACCAGCCGCTGCGGCAACTCCTTCATCTTCAGTCGGATGGAGGTTTCGGATGGCGTCCGCGGCTGCTCCCAGCGAGTCCAAAGCTTTCTCGACCTCGTCATTGGCCAGGTGCTCCAACGCGGCCGACCCGCTCGCTCGGGAAACCTGCAGCGACTGATCCGCCAATTCCTGAGCGAAGACAGACGAACTGGATCCAAGCACGCCAGTCAGGGTTGCCAGGCATACGAGTTCGGACCAGAAGTGCCTCGCCGAGCCGTTTCGAAATTGCTTGTCCATCAGGTAGCTTTCTCAATGTGCAGTGAATACGAGCAGCGGTTGACTACTTGAAAAAATCAATCACCGAGTCGAAGAAGCCTCGGGGTTTTGGACGCGGGTTGCGATCGCGATTTGCACCGACACGCATCGGGGTGTTGGTTGTGGTGAACTTGTGGGCGCGAATCTTCAGTGACTTTAGCAGGACGTAAGTCTCGCGACCTTCGCCGCCGGAGTGAACCATGAAATCCAACGCACGACCGGAGATCGGTTCGTCCGAAACCTGAGCCATCCCGATCAAATTCTCCGGACTGTCCATGTCACGGCGGGCGAGGAAGTACATCGTCGTCCCGAAACGAGCGACTCGAAGAACGGAGATTTCCGTGGCGGCGATCGTGCCAACGATTCTGAAATCGTGTCCGCCATTTGGTTTGCGTGTACCGAGGCGAGCAAACACCTGCCGCTTCCCCTTCGCATTGATGTCAAACATCAGGCTGGCATGTGTCGAGGTGCTCGGTCCGAAATTAGTTTTGATGTATATCGTCGATCGATCGCCGACGGCTGGGTTCACAATCTTCTGCAGATCGAAAACGGCCGTGATGTCGAAGTCGCCATCTAATTCTTTGTGAGGCGTAAGTCCTGCCCCTGACCATTTCGCTTGGCCAAGGTGAAATATCCCCTGCCCCCCGACTTTCGCGTCCCACGGAAGAAAATCCCCCCACTGGTAGAAATCCGTATTCGATGGTGCTCGTCTGGCGAAATCGAAGTCTCCAACAACCGGTAATTTGTCCCGCTTCTTATTGACGTCTGGAATCGCTGCCAACGGCGCGGCGGCAGCATCAACAGCCGGGCCGGTGATGCGTTCTGCTCGAATGGTCATCTCCTTCCAGCGGAAGCTGACGAAGCTGTCTGCCAGCGTCAGCCCCGACAGAAGCACGCCGCCGAGCTGCGTGTCGTCCGTCGGAAACTCTGACTCACCGGTAATTCGAAAGTTCGTCGAATCGCCCTCAGCGAAAAGTGTGTAAAGCCGGTTGCCTCGTCGAGCGACTCGTAAGGTCCCCGAGTTACTTTCGGCCGGCTTGTAACCGATGTTGTTTCGTCGAACGCCGCTTTCTGGGAACGACGCGACATCTCCATACGCCAGGTGCTGATGCTCGCGGCCTGAGTAACCGTTGTGTCGGCGCCGGTAGTTGGTTTGCGTTGCCGCGTCATCTGCCAAATGAATCGAAATACTGAGACTGCAGTGTCCGCCGTCGCTCGGTTTAGTGACCAGCGAATCAAACGACGCCGAGATATCGAAATCTCCACCGATCGCAAGCTGAGCTGCCAGCACCGTCCTTTGATACCGCCCCGAACCGTGGCGCTGCACGTAAAGACCGTCAGGACCGGGCCGAGTGTCAGACATCTCACCGGCGCTGACGGCGAATCGTCCGAACGGAAACTGTTCCCCGTCGAACGAATGTCGAAACGTGGCCGGCAACTGGTTCGCGGTCAGGTCGATCTCTTCCGTATCGTCGCCAGCCAGTTCCTGGTCATAGACCGCCGGCAGCACCTTCGGCCAGTCGCCCTTCCACACGACGTTGCGTACCACCGCGTGCGATCGATCTGCGTAGTGGAATAAGCCGAAGTTTCGCTGGTTGGTGCTTTCCAGTGGCCGCTCGTAAATGTGCACGTCGTTGAGAAACAGGTTGATCGTGTCGCCGGTCAACTTCAGGCGAACCGTGTTCCACTGATTTTCTTTCAGAGGCAACACTGCTGGCCCTCGCCGGTTTTGCGACTCGACGATCATGTTTCCAGGCGACTGGTCAGAACGATTAAACTTTCCGTCAGTGACCGAATGAAACACGACGCCTTCCGAAGTGAGCATGAACACCGCCCGATCAATCGCGGGGTGCGCGACTGACTGTCCGGCCAGATAAAAGAATTCGTATTCGATCGTCCCGTCTTCGAGCATCGCCCGGTGGTAGTAAAGGAGTCTTTCGGCATCGGCATCGCTCGGAAGCTGCGGTTCGAACTGCCCCGAGATGATCCCCTCGTTGGCGCCATTCCCCGCCTGCGTCCAGTGAAATTCGCGGCTGTTTGCATCTCCCGGCGAACCACGGAAATACGGAATCCAACCCGCAAGATTCGGAGACTCGCTGATTCGGATTTCGTTCGGGATTTGCGGCGTTCCAGTGACGCGGATATTCCAGATGCGGGCTGAATGTTTTGCTGATCGACGCAGCGCCAGCCATGGATCGTGGTCATTCGGCAGCGTCAGCGAATGAAGCAACCGCCCGTTCCCGTAAACTTCCAATTGCTGGCCACGGACGGAAATTCGATAGTGAATCTCGTGACGAAACTTCGTGAGCTGCGAAGCGAGCGGGAAGAGTTCGCTGTCTAACTCGGCGAGCGTTCCGATGCGACGCCGCGTTCGGCTCGGCTCGACGCCCGCCCAATGGCCGCCGTACGTCGGGTGAATGCTCCGCCAGTTGAAGACCGACGCGTCGCATTCAACTTCAAAGTCGCCTTGCAACGGACTCTGAAAGTAGAGCAGGTCAATACTGTGGCCGGACGTTTTTCGTACTCCCGCCGCATCGCGACTCCAGACGTTCGGCGGGCAACCTGTACCGCGTGACTCTGCCGTGAACAACGAACCGCTTTGCCATTGAGCAAACTGATGCGCAGGTTCAAGCTTTGAGATCACCACGTCGTCAGTCGAGCCTTCCGTTGCCTCATTAAGAGCGTCCGCCATCTGATGCGTCAGGGCCGCCACGTGCCGATGGTAAGGCCGCCAGTCTGACGGTTCGACGAGATCCAGATGCGTCTGCTCCAGGTCGTAGGCCAGATCGCAGGCTGCTGCCCGAGCTTCCGCGTGCTTCGACCCGGCATAAAGCGCCAGCAGCAGCGGCCCTTCGGATTCTTCTCGAAGTTCACGCTTCGCGGAAACGATCTCATAGATCCATGCAAGCTGTCTGGCTGCAAGTTCTGGCTCGTTCGTTGCACAACTGACAAGCGTCAAACCGGCCAGTCGAGCGATCTGGTCCGACGGTCTGACGTTGGGAGCCGCTTCGAATCGGCTCCGCAGCTCGTCCAGCCGATTGAGCTGTCGAGCAAGGTCGACCAGATCAAGCAAAGGAGACTCGATCCGTCCACCGGTTTCGACTCGCCGCTTCGACGTAGTGTCTGGCCCGCCTGCCGAATGGCCGGAATCCAGGGGCGTAAACACAGCCGGCATTCGCAAACGCGAGTCCCCGTCTGCCGGCAGAACGAAGTTCAGAAGGAACTGATACCGCTCGGCGGGTGGGAGACTCGCCGCCTCATGGCGAATCGTCATCGCGTTTTCAGCAAGAAACTCATCTCCAAAGACGGCCCCTCTGGCGGCAGAATCCGACGAAGTTTGGGCCTGCACAGAGACGTGCGTCGACACGATGGCCGCCGCCGCAAAAGCAGCTACCAGAATTTGTCGCGAATTGTGTGTCCAACGATTCATGAAAAGCATGATCCAGAAAAGTGCCGAAGTAGCCTTCGTGTCTCCAAAGTGAAATCAAGGTGCGTTACTTACCGCTAAAAAAGTCGATCGCCGAGTCAAGCAATCCGCGACCGACCGTCTCGCGAACCACCGGCTCTGTTTTCGAGATCCCGTCCGCGCGAACGTCGATCGATTTCCACACAACGTGTGTTTCGAGCTTCGGGTCTCCCGTGTGAACGATGAAACGAATGCAGGACTCAGGAATCGAAGCGGCAGGACGATCCAGGTAACCGATAATCCAATCGTGCGGCGAATCTTTGGGGGATCCAAGAAACGTCAACCGCTCTCCGCGGCGAGTGATTCGCAGCGACGTCACGTTGCCGGAATTCATCGATCCGAGCGGACGGTAACTGAATTTTCCCTTGCCAAGAGGCTCACGGACCTGGGCAATCAACTCGGTATCGCCTGTGTCGTTGTTCGTGAAAATGGCACTGACCTGCGTCCTGGCCTCGTCGGTAAGTTCAAGCTGCAAATAGACAGAACACCGCTTGCCTGCCTTTGGTCGATCGAGCTTCTTCGCGTCGAAATTCACCGAGATGTCAAAGTCTCCGGTCACCGTCTTCCGCAGCGAGCTTCCTGCGGACGTCCACGCTTCGGTGCCCGGTGCGACGATCAACAAACCGCCATCTTCTTTCTTCCACGCACGTGTGTCGGTCCATCGGTAAAAGAGTGCGTCGGGTGGCCCTTGCTTCGATAAGTCAAAGTTGAATTTTGATTTCAGCTTTTCACGCTGCTCATTCAGCGCGAGAAGCTGCGAATCAAAATCCTCAACCGCTCGACCACTCAACGACTCCGCCCGAATGGAAAGGTGATCCCAGACAACGCCGACCTCGCCGCCCTTCTGATAAATCTGAGTCATCATTCGCAAGCCCTGGTTTCGAAGGTCGTCGGTAGCGACTTCACGCTGTCCGCGAAGCTGAAAGTGCGGCGAATCTCCTTCGGCCGTTAGAAAATACGCCTGATTACCACGTCGCGACAGACGCAGCCGCCCGGAGGACTCTTCCATGGGCACGCCGCCAAAATAGTAGCGGCGGTCGCCATCGGAATGTCGACTCACGGTCAAGCACTGCGATACGTGCTCCTGGGTGCCGTTCGCGCGATGAATGTGTTTTCTGGAAACGATCAGTTCGTCGGCTGTTGAGTTGTCGAGAATCGTCAGCAGCATTGCCGTGGCATTTCCTTCTTTGACAGCAGTTGACTGAAATTTTCGGTACGAGGCGATGAAGTCGAAGTCGCCATGAACTGACAAAGCGGGAGAGATCGTTACGTTGCAGTACCCGCCGGTGCCCGGCCTGTTCGTCAGGACGCCCTCTTCGACATGCTTGACATGAGCCTTCGGGTCGCCGCGCTGAATCACAAACTGCTCGTACGGCAGGCCGTCTTTTGCGAAATCATGCTCGAAGACTGACGTCAGTTGCTCGACGTCGCGATCCAGAAAGTCTGCTTCGTCGCTGGCCAGTTCCTGTTCGGCCAGCGGCGGCAACGCGCGAGGCCAGTCGCCTCTCCAGACAATGTTTCGAACTCGAGCCTGCGATTCATCGGCAAAGTGAAACAAGCCGAACGTTCGCTGGTTCGTCCGCTCCAACTCACGCTCGTAAACGAGTTGATCGTTCAGAGACAACGTCACCGTGTCGCCACTCAACCGAAGTTGCAAACGGTTCCAGTCGCCAGACTTCAGCGGCAGCTGTTCCGGGCCTCGGCGGTTTTCCGGCTCGTCAGAGACGTTGGTCGGGCTAAGGTTCGATCGGTCGTGCTCTCCGTCGGTGACCCAATGGATTCGCACGCCGTCGGGTCTTAGCAGAAACGCCAGCCGATCCAGCGTGGGATGAGTGAGAATTGTTCCGGGCGAGTAATAGAAGTCGTAATCGATCGTCCCGCCTTCAAGCATCGGCCGGTGATAACGCAGCAGCCGTTCTTTGTGCGCCGGCAGCTTCGTTTCTCCCTGAGCGTTCTGTGCGGGGTTGCCGAAAGCCTTAAACAGACTCGTGACGAAACTGCCCGGCCTGCCCGCTCGGCCTCCGACAATCTCACCGCCGGCTGTAGTTCGACCAACCTGCCGCCACTCGCCGTTTGATCCTCCGACGCGGTGGTCGAAGTAGGACACCCACCCGTTGAAGTTTGGGTCAACAGACAGTCGAATTTCTTCCGGCACGACCGGCTGCCCCGTGATCCGCAGATTGCGAACGGCTCCGTCGTGACGCGGTGAGCTGCGGATGGCGAGCCAGGGATCGTGATCTCGCGTCACCATTCCCTGACGCATCAACCGGCCGTTGAAATAAGTCGAGATGACGCGGTCTCGCACGACGGTTCGATAGTGGATCCATTCTTTCGTTTTGGTCATCGGCGGAGAAAACTCGACACGAGGCCGCGTGGAATGAAAATTCCCGAGGTCGTACCCGGCATGGGTATAAACAGGAGCGACCCACAAACCGCCGAACATCAAGTGACTGTCCTGCCAGCCGAACCCCGTTACGTCGCATTCAACTTCGAAGTTGCCCCGCAGCGGAACGCGGAAGTAAAGATAGTCCTCGTCGTGACTGGCCACGTTCTCGACGAATCCCGGCTGATAGTCCCACTTCGAAACCGGGCAACCCACCCCACGGGACTTCGCTCGGCTTCGGCTCACGACAGACCATTGAATGGAAGGTCGCACATCCAGCGGAACAGTCGGTTCCTTAAGCGTGACCAGTTGGAACGTCCGCAACTGACTGCGTACCGATTTGAAATGTCGTCGGAACGGCGACCGATAGAAGTCGGCATTCATCCAGGGCAGATAACGGTCCGACCCTTCAGCAACGGCCTCGCGGACAGCGTCAAACTTTAATCCGTGAGTCAACACAAGCAGCTCGGCCGGAGTCGGACCCGCCTCTGCAGGATTCGCGTTTGCCGTTTTCAGAAGCTGCTCAGCACTCTTCACCGCGGAAGCTTCGTCCATTGCGGCGATATCGATCAGGGTGAGCATTGCCGCCTTGGCAAGCTCACCACCTTCTTGCGAATCCGACTTCCAGTTCACAACCCGCTTTCTTAACTCGCTCAACCGTCGAGTCAACCTGGCAGCATCCACCAGATCCCACGCGGGCGAGATCAGCTCACCGCCGGACGGTCGACGTGTGCGGGTCTCATTCTCCTCAGAGTCGATGATGATTGAGTAGTCCGCTGAGATCGGGCTGGGATTCGTCTGCGTGAACCCAATCTGAAGCCGCAACGAGTCATGATTTGCACCTGGCAAGACCCAGCCACTAAGAAAGTCGTATCGTTCTTCGAGAGACAAATTCATTGCCTGACGATGAACGTCCAAGGCGACACCCTCTACATGCTGCTCAGCAAATATCGCATTGAAGGAATGTGAGTCACTGTCTGCCGCTTCGACACGTCCGACTTGGCAATCAGCCTGCATCGCGAATACAGCGACAACAACCGTCATCCGCAAAAGCCATCCGGTGGGAAGGCTCACTAAGCGGCGGACGGCTGTGCGGTGGCACGGCGACACTCGGACGCGTTTTGTATCTCCAGGCTGGAGGGCCATTAATTAACGCTCCGTTGAAGTGTCTCGGATGTCACTTCATCTGCTCGTATTTCGATCAACTTCGAAAGAACTTTCGATTCCCGTCCAGCACCGCCAGCATGAACGAGAAACCGTACGTTCGAAGACTGAACTGGAAGGTCGGGAAGATCGACGGTCGCGATGATCCGATCCCGTGGAAAATCCTTCGACGACACGATGCAGCTTATCCTGCCGCTGTGCCGAGCGAATCGGAACCCAGACACGGCTTCGACATTCAGCGTCGCGAGTGATTGATACCGATAGCGGCCATTCTCCGTACGGACACGCCGTTCGGCAATTACTACTGTCTGCTTCGATTCATCCATTCTGAAAATCAGACTTACCCACGTGCGATCCTCGTCTGGAAGTTCAACTTGAAAGTATGCCGTACTGTATTTACCGGGTTCTGGAGTTGGCAGATCGACCACTTCGAATCGAGTCTGAATATCAAAGTCGCCGCTGACACTTCGACTGACGTTAAATCCGGCCGTGACATAGCGATTGCTGCCCGGTGCATTTATCCGAAGCCCACCGTACTCCTTGTCCCAAAGTCGCCTGTCAGTCCAGCGGTAAAGGTTGTCGAGCGTTGGCGGCTGACTGGTAAAGTCGATTCTGAAGTGACTCGGCAATTTGTCTCGCAACTTGTTGAGCCGTTCAAGATTCGCAACTGAGTCATCAACGGCAGGCCCGCGAAGGGAATCGGCGCGGACAACCAGGTCCTTCAAGACAACACTGGTTTTGCTGGCCCCCATCGTTGCCGCCATAAGCCTGATGCCATCAGGGGTAAGACTCGCGTTTCCGATTTTCTCCGAACTCACATGACGAAAGTTCGGCGAGTCGCCTTCCGCGATCAGGCAGTGGAGCATTTCCTCGTGCCGGATCAGCCGAAGTCTGCCAGCGGTTGCCTCTTCTGAAAACGTCCCGAGAAACGTCTGTCGCACTCCTGCCACCGGCTTCTTCGCAAAGTGCAGTTGCACGATCTGGCGATCAGCCTGCCCCTTTTTTCGAACGAATCCTCGATAGATCTTTGACTCTGTCATGTCGTCGTCGTCGAAGATGAGTTCGAGTGACGTCCCGCCGGAACCATCCTCTGAAACGTCAGAAGCCAGTAAATCGAAAGCTGAGGTTATGTCGAAATCACCATGCACCTCCAGATTCGCCGCAATGCCACACTGCAAAAATTCCCGTTGACCTGCACAAATGAATTCCAAACCGGTCGGGAGGACCTTGAACTCTCTGTCAGCCCCAGAGAAGTTGAACGTCGAAAACAAATGCGTTGGCAACCCGTCTTTCGCAAAGTCATGACGGAAAGTCTCCGGCAAGGTCAAACGCAGGTATTCGGGTTCGAGACTTGCAAGTTCCTGTCGCCCCCGCCCGTGCAATGCCTTTGGCCATTGGCCTTTCCAGGTAACATTGCGAACGCGCGCCACGGTCTGGTCTGCGTAATGAAATAGACCAAAGTTCAACTGATTGTCAGTTTCAAGCCGACGTTCAAAAATCAATTGACCATTGAGTGACAGTTGGACCGTCTTACCACTGAGTGTCAGAGCAAGATGGTTCCATGCCTTCTGATGAAGAGGGAGCTGGCTCGGCCCACTTCGACTTGAAGATTCGTCATCTATATTGAGTGGATCGACCAGTTTCGTTTCGTAAAGACCGTCCGTCACTCTGTGAAATCGTACGCCACCGGGCCGTAACAAGAATGCCAGCCGATCGAGAGTTGGATGGACGTGAGCAGCGCCTTCATCGTAGAAAAAATCGTATTCAATAACTCCGTCTTCCAGGATCGGCCGATTGTATTGGAGCAAACTTTCGATGCCTGAATCAGGAAGCTCGTCGCGTAGATTTCCAAGAATCTGGTCACCTGATTCAGCATCGCGAACATACACCCAGTCGCGTCCCATACTCTCGTCAAAGTAGGGAGCCCATCCGGCCAGGTCCGGCAGACGTGCGAGGTGCAGCTTCGCAGGAACCGTCGGTTGACCGGTGATTCGAAGGTTTCTGACAGCGCCGCTGGCGTACCAGGGACTGCGGATTGCCACCCAAGGTTCGTGGTCTGCCGGAAGCTGATTGGAATAGACGCGCCGGCCGTTGAGGTACGTTGTCAGGGTGCCGTTTCGAACAACGGTGCGATATCGGATCCACTCGTCCGCCGTCGACAGCCGCGGATTGAACTGGATTCTCGGATAGCTGAGTCGGAAGATGCCGGTTTCGACCGAACTCATTCGCCAGACTGGACCCACCCACGTTCCGGCCACTGCAAGATGACTATGTTGAAAGCCGTCAAGCGTTACGTCGCACTCAACTTCGAAGTCACCTCGAAGCGGCGTTCTGAGATACAGATAATCTTCGTTGTGCGTTGCAAGATTTCGGACCATTCCGCGAGACACTTGCCAGGCCCCCTGAGGGAACCCTGACCCTCGCGAGCGCGCCGTCGTGCGACTGACGGGCGACCAATGCTTCAATGTCGATCCGAGTAAGTCGCCAGTCAGATTATCCGAACGTGAGCGTATCGCCTTCGCAGTGCCGGCCAGAGTGAAGATCAACCGGTCCCAGGCGTCATTGCCGCCCATCCGTTTTGTTCGAACAAAAGATTCGAAGATGTACGACAGCAACTCCTGAGCGGCCTCGCGCGTCTGAGGCTGCTCAAGCCCGGCGAGAACCGCCAGAGTCTCGGGGCAGCGAATCACCAATCGCTCTCGGTTGATCGCCCGGTACATTGAGAGCAAATCGGCTAGACGTCGTTCCGCTGTCTCAAACCGCTTTGCGGCAATGTCCACCATCACCAGCAATGTCAGGCGGCAACGTTCTGAATGGCTGCCGACGGCCGGCGATTCTTCAATGGACGAACGCAGTTCAGCCAGCACCCCTGCATCAGCAGCCGCAGCGACAAGATCGATCGCTGGCGATATCAGACTGCCACTTAACGATGGCGGCGCGGCCTGAGCGGGTCCGTTCATCACAATGATTGGCGACGACTGTTGACGCTCAAAACCCAACGACAGACGAAACGACTCGTGCTCGCGGCCCGGCAGCACCCAGTTTTTGAGATAACGATAGCGTTCCACAGGTCTCATCAAACGAGCCGCCTGGTGCACAGCGTGTACGTTTTCCGAAACGTACTCTTCGCTGAAAACGGAGCTGCGTGCTGATCCGTCCCGCCCCGACGAATCGGCAACGCAGCTTTCAGGAACTGAGCCCAGAAGAATAACGCATTGAACAAAGCCGCCGATGACCACAGACGAACCGAGAAATCGCAGCGGACAACGATCCCGCAAGCCATTTCGGTTCGCCCGAATTGTGAGCATCGAAGCTGTCATTTTCGCGGACTTCCGATCAGTTCCTGGTTTCGTGTGACGATCTGGTGACTCGCTGACTTCACTCAATTTCAGCGACAGCGTGTTCATGAATCGTGAGCCCGGTGAGCGTGAGGTCAGATTTGTGGTCTTTGCCGTTTGTGACAAATTTCAATTGGACACCGACTGCGGGCAATTCGCCACTAATCGGTGCCGTTGTCGCAAGGCGGTATTCATCGGAATTTGATTCTGAATACAGGAAGTACATCGTGCCTTCATGAACGGCCACACGAAACGAGTCCGGCGAATCGACGGGTAGTAAATGCAACTCCCGATACGCAAGATTATTAGCGTTGTTGCGATGGACAATGCGAGTCACCAGGTAACTCACGCCGTTGGCTTTCTTCCGAAGGATAAAAGTCGCCTCACGCGGGCTGAGGCTGTTCCTCTCGGACGTTTCGAACAGAACCTTCAACGCGATTTCACAAGGAGACGCCATTGTGTCGTCCAAGCCGAACTTGTGAATATCCATTGTGAATTCAACGTCTACGCCGCGTTTGAATGGAATCCTGCTGGCAAGTACGAATTGTTGCTGCTCGCCCGAACTGACGGTTGTGACACGAAGTCCGCTCGGTTGCGGCCTCAGCACCGAGGCCCCGACTGCGGTTGGAACAAAGTTGACATCAACGGACCCAGTATCGGCGAAGTCAATCCTCCGCGCGGGCAACGAATCACGCCGGGCATTCAGTTTCGCAATGACCGGTGCGGGATCGGTCAACGGCAGACCGGAGAGTTCGTCAGCGCGAACATCGAGTTCTTTCCACGTAACACCAACCGACGAATTTTTGAAACCCATCAGAATCATTCGCAGGCCCTGGATCGTCACCGGAGCGTCGGTTACTTCCCGCTTATCGACGAGTCGGAAATTCGGTGAGTCTGCCGTTGCGTACAACGCGTAAATTGTCTTCCCTCGCCTGGCCATTCTAAGTCGACCGGACATTGATTCCTCGACGATATATTCGCTGCGCACGGTGTGCGGCTTGTCTTTCGGACGCGAGCTATGGTTGAAATTGACCCGCCGATTACCTTCGTTTCTCGCAAGAGTCCGGTAAAACCCGCAGGCATCCGTAATCTCACTGTCGAAGTGCAGAACAAATCCAACCCGAAGTTCCCAGCCAGGAACATCCATTCGCTGCTCGAGTTCCTCGAAAGACGCCGTGATGTCAAAGTCGCCGCTGATTCTCAACGCGGATCGCAACTGTTTCGCGCCGTCATGACTCACTAGCGACATGCGAGCGCCGTTCTGGTTCTCAGTCAAACCAGACTCGTTGCCGACAAGATTGAAACGTTCAAAGAGCGGGTCGTCACGGAAGTCATGATGAAAGTGGTCGACCAGTTGCTGCCGCTCGTCGTTCAGGAAATCAAGAGTCGTGTCAGCAAGGTGCTGATCCTTAAGCGACGGTAACTCCTTCGGCCAATCACCTCGCCAGACGACATTGCGAATTCGGGCTGCCGTTCGATCGGCATAGTGAAACAGGCCGAACGTTCGCTGATTTGAATCTTCAAGAGTTCGCTGATAAATCGCCTGACCGTTCAGGGCCAACTGGATCGTGTCGCCCGTCACGTCCAGCCGGAGACGATTCCACGCGTCGTCATTCAGTGGAAGTTGAGCTGGACCTCGGCGGTTCTCAGGCTCTTCCGCCAGGTTAGCCGGATCCCGCAAGAAGCGTTCGTGCCGACGGTCAGTAATCCAGTGAATTCTCACGCCGTCTGGATCGAGTATAAAGGCCAGTCGATCCAGAGCCGGATGAACGCAGGCTTCACCTTCCTTGTAGTAAAAGTCGTATTCGATCGTGCCGTCTTCCGCGACAGGCCGACAATACCGCAGCAACTTCTGCACTGACGATCCAGCGTATTCCGGACGACGTCGCCCTTTGATTTCGGTCTTGCCTTGCCCAGCATCGGAAGCCTGCCAGTTGCCACTTCCCGGTCCGAAACCGAATTCGAAATACGGCGTCCACCCGCTGAGTTCCGGATCGCCGGTAAGGTTTATCTCTTCCGGAATGACCGGCTCACCGGTGATGCGAAAATCGCTGACGTTCCCCAATGACCGGCGCCACGCACGAATCGCCACCCAGGGATCGTGTTCCGGGGCCAATTGCTTTTTCAAGACTTCCTGCCCGTTCAAGAACTGCCTGAGCACTCCGTCTTTAGCGACAGCACGGAACCTGGCGATCGATCGATACTTCGTCAGCGGGAGGTCGAGAACTGTGTCTGTGAAATGTTTGCGGAAGTTTCCCGTCCTCAGTGATTCACCGTCAGAAACAGCCTGGACTTGCGAGCCTGCCACCAGGAACGAAAAGTGGTTGCCATGAGTCGCGGCGAAATCGCATCCGATTTCATAGTTTCCACGAAGAGGGCTTCTGAACGACAGATAGTCCATTTCATGCCCGGATAACTTCTCCACGCGGCCTTTCGCCGAATGCCAGCGTGCCGATGGTCGCCCGTAGCCTCTTGTCTCCGAGTCGCTATAGACGAACGGCAGCCACTGTTCGCTTAGCTCGCTTGGGCGAGTTTCGATCGATGCGTCTTTACCAAGGAACACGTTGAGTGCGAACATCGCTCGCAGGTGATCGTTCAGTACGTCGCGTTGCAGGTTCGGCGAGTAGTCTTTCAGGTCCAGATAAATGCTGAAGAAAAACTCGGTAACGTGTCGACGAATTTCCTCGTTCTGACTCGCGATCGCCGCTCTCAACATCAGCAGAGCCGGCCAGCGTGCCTCGACCGTCTTCGCGTCGAGATCCGTTGACGCATCGATCACCTCGTCGAAGACCAAGGTTGCTGCGTCGAAATCCTCCCGCGCCACTTCGACAAGAAACCGCAGCGTCGCTTGAACGTAATTCGGTCGAGCGTCATTTACTAATTCTACGGCGGAGACGATCCGATCTCGCAATTCATCAAGCCGGCCGAGTTTCTGTGCGGTCTCTACCAAATCGACAGCCGGAGAAATCACAACGATGCCCGAAGTTAATCGCCTGGCGGACTCTGAAGGCTGTTCAGCAAATGGCGGCGGATTCGTCGAGCCGAACTCAGCCGTCACTCGGAACGTAGGATGCTGGTTGTTCGGCAGAACCCAGTCGGCGAGAAACTCAAACCGCTCAGCGGCCGGCATCGCTGCCGCCGCATCGTGAATCGCACGCGAGTTATCCTGGAAAGCCTCGTCCTGAAAGATCGCCCATTTCGCGAGGCTGTCTGGTGATCGAGTGCCAGGGTTCTGGGCGCTGGATGAATCGGCGTCGCCGGCACAGATCAGTCGGCTGGGGATCAAAATCAAAAGCAGAGCGGCGAGGCAGAATCGATCGACCGCGCTCGAAGCTCGCCTGGAAACGTCAGCGCAGACAAGCGTTGCTGGTGTTTTCGGTCCAGACATGACCACACTGACTCCCTCGTCCGCTGCGTTCGCAGGATGTGTCTCGTGCTGACTATATATAGCGCTGCCGTTTCAGTCGCTCTTCGAATTGATTTCACGCACGGATTGATCGTGACCTCAGCGATCACGTCGGCAGGCGACTTTGGCGAGATCGCTCGGACGGCGGCTGAAATCTCTCCGGCTGCAATCCTGTCGAAACTGACGCAACTCGCCTGTTTGTCGTGTGTTGCGATCTATTATTGCGGATACATTTCAAAAATCAGCAAGCATCGATGCGTGAAGTTGCGGTCAGTTGCGACTAACCCGGTGCAAGTCGAAAAGAACCTCACAAGCGGCTCATCCGCTGACAAATCTTTCTGAGGCTGTTCTCCCAAATTGGGGCTATTTTGAACGATTCACTCCTCGTCCAGGGACTGCGTGAGCAGAAGCCGGCAGCAGTGCAGCATTTGACCGAATGCTATCTGCCCTCCGTGTGGCGGTTTGTGTACGCACGAGTCGGCAGAGACCCGCATCTTGCCGAAGACATCGTCAGCGAAACCGTGCTGGCGTTAATTCGAACAGCATCGGATCCCGCAGCGGACATCAGCAATCCCGGCGGCTGGCTGAGATCAGTCGCCAGTAATAAGGTCAACGATCATTTCAGAGCGGCCGCTCGAGTGCAGCATCTGATCGATCAGGCCAAACAGACAGCGGCAGTCGCCGACTTCGATGAGCCCTCGGGAAACCAGGAACAGGAAGAGCGGCGAGCGGAAATTCGGAAGGTCATGGACGGTTTACCGGAGCAGCAGCGGCAGGCTCTGGAATGGAAGTACATCGACAAGCTGAGCGTCAGGTCGATTGCTGATCGCATGGATGTGTCGGAGAAAGCGGCGGAGTCGAGACTCTTTCGGGCTCGACGAGACTTTCGAGACCGCGTTTTGAGAATCGACAAAGAAGATTCACCGCCGAACAGACACGAAGTCGGCGGACCAGAACATGACAGCGACAGCCAGCCAAAGCCGCAGCAGAAAGCTGCCAACGCCACGGCCTGAGCGAGTCGAATGTAGAAACCAGGATGCCTGCTAACCCAGGATTTGACATGGCGACGTCACGATGAATGAACCGAACAATTACAACGACGCAACGATCGCAACCGACGATCCCGAATTGGAATCGCTGGTCAACGATGCCTTCGACGCTCCATCGATTCCTCGATCTCTGCTGAAGCGGATCGATCGCGGCGTGGAAGCAGAATGGGGCGAGTCTCCCGGTCTTGCTCCGGATGTTGCCGGGAAGTGGACCAGGTCGATGGCCCGTGCCGCTCGCTGGGGACGATCAGTGCCGGCCGCTGCGTGCATCGTGATGGTCGTCATTCTGGGAGTCATGCTGAACGGCAACGGCCAGGCTTACGGCTGGGCATCGATGATGGAGGCACTCGCCGAACGAGGCATCATTCAAGTCGAAGACGAAAACGGTTCGCGCTGGCTGTCCCTTTCAGAAGGCGTTGTGGGAGAACGAACGGCCGTCTCGACACGACTGCTTGACGTTGAGCAGCAGGTTGTCCTGGAGCGATTTGAAGGAACTTCAGAAATTCGACGCCGAAACCTGACGACAGAGGTGTCGACATCCGACCGCGATCGACTGGTGCTTGGCTTCCTGCTGGGCGATACCTTCTCCGCAAACAACGCTCGACGACTGGATGGTGCGCATCTTGTTGACGAAAGCTGGGTTTCAGTGGTTGTTAACGGTGCGGATCAGGTTGCATTGAAGGTTTCATTCGAAAACTCCGCAGCAGAACGAATCAACCTGGGCATTACCCTTGATCCGGAATCGCAGTTGCCGTCGCAGGTCGAGTTGCTGAACGACAACGCTCAGGCAATGCAAGTCGCGCTGACCTATTCACCGGCGAATGTGGCGGCGCTGCGGAAGCAGAACTTCCCTGACCATCTGCTAATCGTCGATGTTGATCAGAATGGCAATCCACTCAACCGAATCGCGTCTCCAGTTTCAACGCCGAACGACGAACCGGAGACGCAAGTCGCCACCGTCGATCGCAATGACAACCCGCCGCCCGACGCTCCCCTTGTTGACAAGCCGGTTTCTGAAGCGCCGATTGTTCAAGCGCCGGTTGCCCGGCAGTCGTTCACCGACGCTCCGTCTGAATGGAAATCTGTAAAACCCGTCGAAATAGCTGCTAACGAAGTCGTCCGTCAAATTGACGAATTGCTCGGCGAGTTGTGGACGAAGAACGACGTTGCTCCGACAATGCCGGCTGACAATAGCGAATTGTTGCGTCGAGTTTACCTCGACCTCGCCGGGCGAACTCCCAGCGTCAGTGAAGTGCGAGCGTTTGATAACGATGAATCAGGCGACCGATTTGAGACTCTTGTCGATCGGCTGCTGAAAAGTCCTGACCACGCTTCGCACCTCGCCACTGTCTGGAGAAGGTTCCTGATTCCCGAAGGCGTCGACCTGACCGCGTTCGGTGGCGTGGAAGCCTTCGATCAGTGGCTGGCCGAACGTTTCTCCAGCGACGACTCTTACGATGAAGTCGTTCGAAGTCTGCTGCTGGCCGACGGTCGGTTGGTTCGATCTGGTCCGCTGCTGTTTTACTCGGCCGCCAAACTTGACCCCGATCAACTCGCGTCTCGAACCGCTCGCGTTTTCCTGGGGATGCGATTGGAATGTGCCCAGTGCCACGATCATCCGTTCGAACCGTGGGCACAGGACGAGTTCTGGGGCTTCGCGGCCTTCTTTGCTCGCATCTCACGGCCGAAAGGCACATTGGAAGCCGTGTCGACCGTCATGCGGGTCAGCGATGTCGATCGCGGCGAAGTCATGCTGCCTGAGACCGAACAGGTCGTCGCTCCGAACTTCCTGGACGGAACCGAGTTTCTTGAAGGTGACGGTGCTCCCGCCCGGCGACAGCAGTTGGCTGACTGGTTGACGGCAGCGCGCAATCCATACTTCGCCCGAGCTACTGCCAACAGAGTCTGGGGGCAGTTGTTTGGTAAAGGCATTGTGGACCCGATCGACGACTTCGGGCTTGAACATCAACCGAAGTCTCCAGAACTGCTCGATCTACTGGCCGGCCATTTCGTTGGAACCGACTTCAGCTTGCGAGAGCTGTTCCGATCAGCCGTTCTTTCGAAGGCATATCGACTGTCGAGTGGAGCAGTTTCTGTCGACGACAACCGACCTGACCTGTTCGCTCAGATGAATATCAAAACGCTGACGGCCGAGCAGGTTTACGACTGCATTTCCGTGGCGACGCTGCTTGACTCCGGACCGACGGGCGACGCAATGGCCGTCAACGTGGCCCGCATCGGCAACACATCCCGAGCGGCATTTGTTCAACAGTTCCGCACACCGGTCGGGCGAAACACCGAATACCAGGGTGGTATCCCACAAGCTCTGACACTGATGAATGGCGGCCTGATTTCCGGAGCCACCGGCTTGTCGAGCAGCGGCCTGTTGACGTCACTGGAAGCCCCCTTCTTCACGAACAAAGAACGGATCGAAGTGCTGTATCTGGCGACTCTGTCACGCAAGCCTCGTTCTTCAGAATCGGAACTCCTGGACGGTTACATTAGCGACGACGCGAAAGGCAACGAGCTGCAGGAAGGTCTTGCGGACATCCTGTGGGCATTGCTCAACAGCGCCGAATTCACTTTGAATCATTGATCCGTACTTGATGATCGCACCTGGACGCCGCAAGAGGACCATGCTGATGCTTGCTTACCGAATCGCTCAATTCTTCTGCTACTTATGCGGTGTCGCGTTTCTAATAATTGCGTTGAACGAGCGTTCTACGTTGCAACTGTCAGACGTCGAAGCCTTCACAACTCTGCTTCTGACAGTGTGTGGAACATTGCTCTTTATCTGCGTCGGAACCGTTGGTGGAGTCGCCGGGGCGATCGAGCAACGACAATCGAGCGACGGAACCAACTACGAATAGCTGAGCAGGGTGGGCACTGCCCACCAATAACTCGTGCGGCGGGCGGTGCTCACCCTACGAAATACTGAGCACAAAACGGTGACTAACCTTCTGGCTGTCGGCCAATTGGGAAACGGATAAACATGACCAGCAAACTCTCTCGACGACGAATGATGTCGACACTCGCAGCCGGAATCGGTGGGGCCAGTGTCAGTGGTTGGTTTCCGGCTTTTGCCGACCAGCTTGTGAGTGATCCGAAACGTCAGCGGCACTGTATCCTGCTCTGGATGAGCGGAGGTCCAACTCAGACGGACACGTGGGATCTGAAGCCGAATCACGAAAACGGCGGCGAGTTCAAGGAAATCCAGACGGCGTCGCCCGGCCTGAAATTCAGCGAGCACTTGCCAAAGCTCGCCGCGATGTCTGACGAACTGGCGGTGCTGCGAGGTCTAAGCACTCGAGAAGGTGATCATGGTCGTGGCACGTATCTCATGCGGACTGGCAAAGTGCCGCTAGGGCCAATGCAGTATCCAAGTATTGGAGCGTCGCTGGCCAACCAACTTGGTAACAAAGAGCTGGCGCTGCCGGGGTATGTCAGCGTCGGCCCGTTCCGAGCATTCAATCAGGACGCCTTCGGAGCCGGTTTCCTGGGGCCTCGATTTGGTCCGCTGATCGTGGGAGCTTCTGACATCCCGGGAGCAACGGCGAACGGTGCTCAAGGCTTTCCGAATTTGAAAGTTCAGTCGCTCGACCGAGCCGCTGGGATCGACGAAGCCCGCATGAAGAAACGACTCGGCATCTGGAAGAGCCTGCAGGACGGCTTCCTGAAAACACGCGCCGGAGCAGCGAAGACTCACAACACCGTCTACGAAGGTGCCGTTCAGTTAATGAACAGCAAAGACGCCGAAGCATTCGACCTATCAAAGGAGCCGGAGAAACTCCGCGAGGACTACGGTCGAACGGTCTTTGGTCAGGGCTGCCTGATGGCTCGCCGTTTGATCGAACGCGGAGTCGCGTTTGTCGAAGTGTCGCTCGGCACGAGCAGCGGCGGACCCGGCTGGGACACACACTCGGATAACTTCAACGCCGTGCAACGGCTGTCGACTGACCTCGACGCTGGCTGGGCAACGCTGATGACGGACCTCAAAGATCGCGGTCTGCTTGAATCAACGACGATCATCTGGATGGGTGAATTTGGACGGACTCCACAGATCAATCCAAACGCCGGCCGGGACCACTTCCCGGGAGCGTGGTCGGCAGTTCTGGCTGGCGGCGGAATTGCTGGCGGGCAGGCTTACGGAAAGACCAGCGAAGACGGTATGGAAGTGGTCGATGGTGAAGTCGACGAAGAAGACTTGCTGTCGACGTTGTGCCATTCGTTGGGCCTCGAAGGCGCATCGAATATGGCACCGAGCGGCCGTCCGATTCCACTGGCCGAAGGAAAAGCCATCGAAGCAGTGCTGGCGTGAAAACTGGCTGCGTCAAGACAACGGCGAGGCGTAAAGAGTAGTAGTCGAAGTGGTCCAACTTTGAGGGGGCACCGGTTGAACCGTTCTCAGACAGTCATTCAAAAAGTCGATAGGCGTGGCAGCACGGAAATTCTCCTCGCTGCCGCGGTCGTGTCGTGCGCGTTGGTCGCCTTACGCGTCGTGGCCGACGAGGCAGTTGCTCCGCTGTCGGTTCCTGTCAAGATTCTGTCTTCTTCGCAAGATGACGATTCGCAGCCCGAAATGCAGAATCAGGCGATGCAGCGACCGCGGCCGCAACCGACGACGCCGGGCGGAAAGCTACCGCAGTACCAGCTCGGGCATCATCATCGAAAAATCCCAACCGAAGCTGAGCTGAACGACCCGACGCTCCGGCTGATCCTGGCTCTGCCCGCTCAGCCGATCTTGATTGACGCCACGATTACGATTGATGGTCGGCCCTACCTGATGGCCCGAGAGCAGCGGATTCAGCAGATTCTGGAAGATGCTGCCAAACCGGCCCCAGTCGTCACTCAACCACCAACCGAAACAGACGGCGAGACGGAAAACGCAACCGAACCCGACGCTACCGAACCCGACGCAACCGAACTCGACGCGACCGATCCTGCACCGGCCTCAACACAGAACAGTGAGGGTGCCGCAGACGATTCAGCATCGGAAGCCGCCGCCGAAGAGCCGAGCAAAAGCAAGGCTGACTCGGAAGCGGAAGACGATCCCACAGAAGAAGAAGGGGAGGAGGAAACTGAACCGGAAGCCGAGCCTGTCACGCCTCCTACCGTTCCGGAATACTCTCTGCCATCAACCGTTTCCGAGCGAGTGCGTCGTTTTGTCGCGGCCACTGGCGAAGCAGCCACGGCGGACGAGGTTCGCTGGATGCTGACCAACTGGGTCGACGGTCCCGCTCTGCTCCTCTTGAATGATAACTTTCAGCGATTCCGAGCGAACCAGCGACCTGTCTTCAATGTGCTCGACAGCGACCGAGACGGCGTGATCACAGCCGGCGAGTTGGCGAATTCGGTGACGGCATTCGAGAAGTGCGATTTCAATCGAAACGACATTGTCGAGTACACCGAACTTGCCAAACTCGCGACCGATCCCGATTTGCGAGCGGCAAAACACTCCGGCCCCGGGAAGTTGATCTTCCGCGTCCCCGACGAAAAGTCGGCTGTCGCGATGTACCGCCGCATCGCGGCTCGATATCCGCCGGCAGAACCTGGAACTCAGCCGTTGTTGCCGCGTTTTGACGTGAACGCAAACGGTCGACTCGATGCGGAAGAACTTGCCGTCCTTCGAGCCGCCAAGCCGGATCTCAGTTTTACGATTACCTTTAATTCTGACGACCCAGCGGCGTCACGGATCGAAGTCACCGGCGCCGGTTCGACCTTGTCAGCGGCATCAACAAGTGCAGACGCGGCCTCAGGTTCGATCTCGCTTCCGATCGGCGGCACGACTGTCGCGTTCTCCGCCGTTCAATCCGACTCGAGCGATCAGATTTCAATCGGAGCCGTCAACGATGGGTATCCGATTCTGCCGGTGATCGACCCCAACGAAGACGGTCGTTTCACGATTCGAGAGCGGCGAGGTCTCATAGACAGCCTGCTGAAGTTCGACAAAAACCTGGATGGCAGTCTCAGCAGTGATGAAACTCAGGCAACAATCCGAGTTTGCTTTGGCCTCGGGCCGCTGGTGCATCGAGAATTAATCGCCCTGCGACAGGTGAATCCGAAATCCAAAACACCCGTTGTCGTCGGACCCGACTGGTTCGTCCGAATGGACCGCAATCGAGACAACGATATTTCAAGAAACGAATTTCCAGGCAAGAAAGAACACTTTGCCGATCTGGATACTGACCGCGACGCGCTGGTCAGTGCACAGGAAGCGTTGGACTACGACCGAAGACAATCACAGCCGACATCCAACACCGGATCGACGACTGAAGAACCCTCTGAAACGCTTACAAAAGAAACTGCAACAGAGACGGAATAATCAATATGAATCGCCTTGAAACGTCGCCCAAACCGAGTGGCCAGCCAAAGGACAACGGACACGCCAAAAGTGACATCGCCACATCGGTCGACGTCGCCGAAGCCGTTGACCGCATGCACGAAAAGTTCGCCGAACTGCGAACGCAGCTCGCTGGAGTCATCGTTGGGCAGCAGGAAGTTTCCGAGCAACTGCTGATCGCGTTGCTTTGCCGCGGGCATTGCATCCTGCAGGGGATGCCCGGTCTGGCAAAGACGATGCTGGTTTCCACGCTGGCGTCGCTGATCGATATGTCGTTTCGGCGAGTTCAATTCACCCCGGACCTGATGCCTGGAGATATCACCGGCACTGAAGTTCTGGAAGAGGACCACACGACCGGAAAACGTATCTTTGTTTTCGTCGAAGGTCCGCTATTCGGCAACGTGATCCTTGCCGACGAAATCAACCGCACACCACCCAAGACTCAGAGTGCGTTACTCGAGGCCATGCAGGAGCAACAGATCACGGTGTGCGGAAAAACGTACAAGCTTCCGGATCCGTTCTTCGTTCTGGCCACGCAGAACCCCGTCGAAACGGAAGGCACGTACCCGTTGCCCGAAGCTCAGCTCGACCGATTCCTGTTGAAGGTTCACGTTCAGTACCCGGATCGTGAGCAGGAATTGGAAATCGCTCGGCGGCAAACCACTGATTACTCATTCGAAACGAAGACCGTGCTCGACGCCGACGATCTGCACGCGATGCAGTCTCTGGTTCGAGACGTCGTTGTTTCTGATCATGTCTACGCAGCCGCGTTAGACCTGGTTCGAGGCACTCGCCCGGACGAAGGAGAGATGCCGGCCGAGCTGCAACAGATGGTGCAATGGGGAGCCGGGCCGAGAGCTACCATCGCGTTGCTCCTGGCGGCAAAAGCGCGGGCGTTGCTTAACCGAAGATGTCATGCGACAACGGCCGACCTTGTCGCGGTCGCTCATCCCGTGCTGCGTCATCGAATTATCTTGACGTTCAACGCCGAAGCAGCAGGCATCGATGCCGACTCGATTCTGACAAAGATTGTCGAAGCAACCCCGTCGCTGCAGAAGCAGACTGAGAAAACCTGATGTTTCTAACCACAGAGACACAGAGGCCCAGAGAAAACGACAATGAGCGATACCGAATTGACGCATGAAGTTATCGGGGCCGCCATCGAGGTACACCGAATCCTTGGTCCCGGCCTGCTGGAATCGTTGTATCAGCGAAGTCTTGAGAAAGAGTTGGAGTTGCGCGGGATCGAGACACTGGCTCAACATCGACTTCCCATTGAATACAAAGGGCTGAGTCTGGGAGATGACCTCGTCCTGGATTTCTACTTCCACGGTAAACTGGTCGTAGAACTGAAGGCTGTTGCTGAATTAGCTCCCGTCCATACAGCTCAGCTAATGACCTACATGAAACTCAGCAATGTCCCTTTAGGTCTCCTTATCAACTTCAACGTTCCAGTTCTTAAGAATGGAATCCAGTTCTTAAGAATGGAATCAAACGTGTTTCCCTATAAAGCTAACCACAGAGACACAGAGGCACAGAGAAGAAGAAAAGGTCTCTCTCCCTTACTTTTCTCTGTGTCTCTGTGCCTCTGTGGTTAGTGTCACCCACATACGTCCAAAGTCATGCTCAGCCTATTCAGATCCAAATCGAAACCTGCTCCGCCCGCGCGGGCGAACGGAAAGGCTGCGCTGTCGGGCGAGATCGTCGATCCACGGGTCATGGACCAGATCGGGCATCTGGAACTTCTATCGCGGACTGTTGTCGACGGCCTGCTGGCCGGAAAGCACCGGTCGACGACGAAGGGGGGGTGCTGCGAGTTCGCTTCGCATCGTCAGTACGCTCCGGGGGACGAAATTCGTCAGATCGACTGGCAGGTTTATGCTCGGAACGATCGCTACTTCATCAAGCAGTTTGAAGAAGAAACCAACCTGCACGGCATCGTTGCCGTCGACACCAGCGGCTCGATGAAGTTCGGCATGTCGACCGTCAGCAAACTTCACTACGCGTGCCAGGGGGCGGCTTGCCTTTCACGATTGCTGCTGCACCAACGCGATGCAGTCGGAGCGGTCATCCTGAATGAAAACAAACCGTTGTTCGTTCCGCCGAAGCAGCACGCTGCACATCTGCAGGCAATTCTTGCGGCGTTGCAGTCAGCTCAGCCGAGCGACGGCGGCGATGTCGGCATGCAGATTCGAGCGGCCATTCCTCGGCTGCGCAGACGAGGAATGTTCGTACTGTTTTCAGACTGCTTCGGAGATCTCGACGAACTCGGCAAGGCGCTCCGCATCGTCCGAGCCAAAGGACACGACGTTGTCGTGATGCACGTCCTGGCTCCGGAAGAGATCCATTTTGATTTCCGACGCTGGTCGTCGTTCCAGTCGCTCGAACTTGCCAGCCAGAAAGTGAATCTCGATCCGGCGGCCATCAGAGACGAATACTTGAGGCGGTTCCGTAGCTTCCTGGACAATCTGGAGGAACTTGTGACGGGGCTCGGCGGAGACTATGTCCGCATGACAACGAATCAGGACCTCGCCGACACCCTCGGATGGTTCCTCCGCAGCCGCATCGCAAAAGCATGACTACTGAATATTTTAACGAACTCGTTCCAACGCTCTGCGTGGGGACGATGCAACTCGTTCCTACGCTCTGCGTGGGAATGATAATTCCGACGCTCTGCGTCGCGACTATGACAGAGGACGCGGAGCGTCGAAACGAGTGCTCCCACGCAGAGCGTAGGAACAAGTCAACGCAGAGCGTAGGAACAAGTTAATGACAGAGCGTAGGAACAAGTTAATGACAGAGGACGCGGAGCGTCCGATCGTGCGTTCCCACGCGGAGCGTAGGAACAAGTGAATTTGGGTTAATCAACTCGGCAAGGGAGAAGTGAGAGCGTGATTTTTCTGAGTATGGCATTCCTGGCCGCGTTGCCTTTGGCGGCGGCTCCGATCCTGCTGCACCTCTTAGATCGACGTCGCAACGTTGTGATCGAATGGGGGGCGATGCAGTTTTTGATGGAAGCCGCCACTCGGCGAACGAGTGCCAGGAAACTCAAGCAATGGCTGCTGCTGCTGTTGCGAGTCCTCGCCGTGGCCTTGCTCGTGCTGTCGCTTGCTCAACCTTTGCTTCCGGGAAACTGGTTCGGCAACAAGGAACGCGGCGAGACGATTTTTGTCGTCGATAATTCGATGTCCATGCTGCGCACGACGGGCGACATGTCGCTGTTCGACGCCGCCATCGAGCACGCCGCCGAAACGATTCAGGAAATGCCCTCCGGTGATTCCGTGCGAGTTCTGCTGGCGTCGCCCTATCCGACGTGGGCGATGGGCGGCAGCATGCGAGTTGACTCGGGCTTCCGCGAAGCAATCAAAGACGAAATGCGGGAACTTCGCCCGACACACGGCCGAAGTGATTTACTGTCAGCACTCTTCACCGCCGCGCAGGCCGAGGTCGCACCGACTCAACACAAGAGGCGTATTGTGTTGCTGACCGATGGCCAGGGTTCGGACTGGAGCATCGCTGACGACGCAGGTTGGAAGCGGTTCCGCGATGTGCTGACATCAGCATCTATCCCCACTCAACTGGACGTCGTCGAGCTGGACAAGGAGAACAAAACGGCGAACAACCTCGCAGTCAACGACATTCACGCCAGCCGCACAGTCATCGGCGTCAACAAGTCATTCAGCCTGACGGCTCAGGTGCAGAATTACGGCCGCAACACCACGGCTCCCTGCTCAGTCACGTGGACAATCGACGGAGCGGAAGAGCACGACAACCAGATACCCAACCTGGACGGTGGCGAAGTTCACGACGTCGTGTGGAAGTATTCATTCGCGGAAACCGGCGTTTACGCGCTGTCTTGCTCGATTGATTCAGAAGACGAACTCGCTCCTGATAACGAGGCAACGGTCGTCGTTGAAGTCGTCAACGAAGTTCCGATCGTGCTGGTCGAGAGTGCTCCGGACCTGGCGGAAATGCAGCGTGACGCGTTCTTCGTTCAGGCGGCTCTGGGTTGGCTGGATGGTGAGTCGCTCGATGAGCGAGGCGTCCACGCACCGACTCTGATGGAGCCGGCACGGCTGGAACGAACGGACCTTCAGCAGTACCGGGCTGTCGTTATTCCCAACCTGACAGTCCTCAGTGACGAGATCGTTGCGAAGTTACGCGACTACGTTGCCAGCGGTGGTGGGCTTTGGATTGGCCTGGGCGCTCGGACAGACGTTGAAGCATTCAATCAACATTTCTTCGCGGATGGTGACGGACTGTCTCCGCTGGCGATTGATCGAATCGTGGATGAGCGACCGTCGATCACCGATCGCGAAGTAAAATCGCAGCTCACAAGAATCGACCCGTTTCTGAAAGAGCATCCCGCAACGGCCGAGCTCGCCGACACCGACCGACTCGACACGGGCGAGATCACTGTTTCGCGACGATTTCGATTTGTACCGCCGCCCGAGGGCGAAGATATTTCGGTACTACTCGGCCTGACCAATGGCGAGCCGTTGGCCGTCGAAAAGTACGTGGGTCGAGGTCGAGTCATCGTTCAGTCCATTCCGCTGCGCATGCAATGGAGCGATCTGGCAAGATCGCAGGCGTTCGTCGTGATGGTTCAGGACTGGCTTTCGTACCTGACGCAGCCTCAGGCAACTCGACATAACCTGTCACCCGGCGACCCACTTTCAGTTCACCTGGCCGATGACAGCGCACGCGATGCCACACTTCACACGCCGCACGGAGATTCCATCGAACTTACGGCGGACTCGGCAGGCGACGGAGTGGTGTTTCGATCGAGCCGTACAATTCTGCCGGGCAATTACACACTCGAATTCGGCACAGCAGGCGACGGAATTCCGTTTCACGTCAATCGCGATCCGAGCGAGTCTGACCTGACATCGCTCACGACCGCCGATCGGCAATTGCTGGCAGAAGTGTCAGGACTCGGCAGAGCTGCTGGCAGCAACGCGATCTCAGTGACGAATCAAACCGATCCTCTGTGGCCAATGTTGCTGATGATTCTGTTGGGTCTGATTGCTGCCGAGCTGCTGCTGTCCGGGATAATTTCCCGCGAACGGTTTGGCTCAGCACCCATCGCCGAAACCACCGAAATCCTGGCCGAACAACAAGCGGGCTTCCCCATTGGTTTCGGCAAGAAACCGTCAGCCGTTCCTACGACCTCGCCGATACCGCAACGCCGAGTTTCAGAACCAGCTCCTCACCAGACAACAACGAACTGACATGCCACCAACAACGACCAGCAATCTTGAACGAATCGTGATGGAGGGGCCAATCGGTCTTCCCATCGCGATCGCTGCTGGCGTGATCCTGCTGTTGGGATTCGGCTGGGCACTGTGGCATGAGCGGCGAATTCTCGGACAGCGATACACCATCCTGTTCTGGGCACTGCGAGGCGTCGCTCTGGGAACAGTCCTCTGGATGCTGCTTGCTCCTGAGAATATCCGAGTCGAAACGTCGACCACGCGAAAAGTCGTCGCCGTCATCACCGACGTCAGCGGAAGCATGTTGACCATCGACCCCGCGGGAACATCCGATGAACTTCGATGGGCGACCGCTATGCCAGGAGGACGCGACTACTCTGTCACGCGAGCGGCCGACAAGTCAATCGCCGCCGTCGGCATTGCCGTTCAGCATTTGCTGAAAGCCACCGAGGCAATCAAACAACGGAAGTCCGAGAGCGAAATTGTTGAAGCCACATCCGCGACTGACCGTGCGTTAAAACGAGTCGTGGAACATCTGGAAAAAGTACGAAGCGAGTCCGCAGCGGCCAGCCGACAAAAAGCGTTGGCGGGACGACTCATTAAGACATTGGACGGCTCGGAATTCGAAGAGTTCACGCGACTCTGTGTGGCCCTGCAGAAAGGAAGAACTCCGGCGCAAAAAGGCTGGCGGGAAAGTCTTCCGGATCTCGAACATCGCATCGCGAGCCTTCGAAGGTCGTTGCATGAACTCGCCCGACTGGCCGCGGAAGACGAAGCGAAAACTCTCGCGAAGAACGATCCCGCACTTCTGGCATCCGTTCGAAAATCACAACGGATTGAACGAGTTGCCGGATTCATCGGCGGTTTGAACGAATCGGTTTTGAAGGCCGTTCAGGACAAAGCCGACGTGAGACTCAGCTCGTTCGATCAGTCGGTGACTCTTTTGATCGATCAGAAATCTCCCGAAAGTTCATTGCGAAAATTCGCGATCCGCGACAAAGAGGTCACCGGCTCGGCACTTGGAACCAACGTGACCGGACTGCTCGAGCAACTGAATCTGGACCGACAGGATCAGCCACTCGCGGCCGTCATCGTTTTCACCGACGTTGCCCACAACCAGATGGACCAGGCCAATCCTCGAGAAGTCGCCGCGACGCTTAATAACACTCCCGTCTACGTGGTTCCGATTGGTAACACGCAGCACGTCCGCGATGTGCTGCTGCAGTCGGTTTACGCTCCGGCTGTCGCGATGCGAAACGACGATATTGTGATCGAAGCTCGAGTGCAGGCTTACGACTGCGAAGGCGAAATCTGCATCGTTCAGCTGCTGCAGGATGGAGAGATGATCGACTTTCGCGAGGTCGTGCTGGATTCGGGCTTCGCCAGCCGCACAGTCCGCTTCGAGCAGCAGATGCCGTCGATGGGTCTGCAGCAGTTTCAAGTGGCGATCTCGCCGCTCGAAGATGAACTGACGGACGAAAACAACATCGCCGAGTTTGAAGTCAACGTCACCAGAAGCGACATCAAGGTTCTGCTGGCTGACGAGATCTCTCGTTGGGAATACCGATACCTGTCTCAATTATTCCGTCGCGATCCGAAAATCGAATGCGACGAAATGCTGTTTCACCCCAAGAAGCGTGCCACAGGAAGACGGGCTGAATCGGGAACGTTCCCGGTCACCGTCGACGAATGGGACCAGTATGACGTCGTGATGCTCGGCGACCTGACTCCTGAGCATCTTCCTGTCGCCGTTCAGGAATCGATGATCGAGTATCTGGAATCGCGAGGCGGAACTTTGGTCATGATCGCCGGCCAGGAAGCGATGCCGCACGCGTTTGTCGACCATCCTCTCGAAGACATCCTTCCCGTGCAGAAGATCGATCTGTCGGTCTCACAAAACGCCGACCGCTACGCGTTTCGGTTGACCGGCGCGGGGAAAGATCACAACGCCTTGATGATCGGTGACACCAAGGAGTCGACTCAGATCGCCTGGGACTTTGTAAACCGATTCTCACCGCTGCATCACGTTTCCGATTGGCGTCAACCTCGACCATCCGCGCGCACATTAATTTCCGCTGTGCCGCGGGGCAGCCTGGACGAAGAGGCCGACGCCAAGGCCAGTGCGTTCCTTTGCTGGCAGCCTGTTGGCCGAGGGCGCGTTGTCTACCTGTCAGGGCCGGACACTTATCGGTTGCGATATCTGCGCGGCGATGCTCTGCATTACCGATTCTGGGGACAACTGCTGCGATGGGCGATTGCATCGGACCTGTCAGCCGGGACGAAGTTTGTCCGCGTGCGAACCGATAAATCTCGCTACCAGAAGCAGGACGACGTTCGGATCACCGTCAAGCTGGTCGATTCTGAAGGCGTTCCGGTCGTCGCCAGCGATCTCGAAATTCAAGTCTCGTCAGACGCCGAAGATCGTGCTGTTCCGCTGAAACCGATTGCCGAGATCCCTGGTGAGTACCTCGCGGAAGTGCGTTCGTTGTCGCCGGGCGAGTATCGCGTCGAGCCGATCGGATCAGTCATTACTGAACTGCAAAACGACAATGCCGGCGAACCGGCTTCGGCCAGCTTCACCGTTCAGGCAGATGCTCCGTTGGAACTTGTCGACACTCGCTGCGACCGGGCACTGGCTCAGCAAATTGCAGACATTACCGGCGGTCAGGTTTTGCCCCCGACCGCTGTCGAAGAGATTCTCGAACTGACGAATCTCGAACCCATCGTCACCGAACGAGTTGAAACCCGGCCGCTGTGGCTGGAATGGAAATATTTGTGGATCGTCTTTGGCTGCCTCCAGATCGAATGGATGATTCGAAAGTGGAAAGGGCTGTCGTAGGGTCGGCATCACGCTGACCTGCCCATCATCGGCCAGCAATTCGCTGGTTACGACAACATAGGAATAAGGACTTCAAGCATGTCCAGAATCATGAACTCATCAGCGTTGCCGTCGGCGATGGAGCAAAAGCTGCGGCAGATCCGCTGGCGTCAGACTCTGCTGGCAATCTTGCGAGCGGTCGCCATCTCGGCGTCCGTGCTCATTGTGGCGATGGTCGTGGCGATGGCCTTCGACTGGTCCGTCACTCTGTTCAGCACAAGCGTTCGCACCAGCCTGACTATTGGTGCGGTTGCATTGGCAGTTGGAGCACTCGTCGTCCTCGGACTGCCGCCTCTTCTGGCAGCACTGCGAATCACACATGCCGCGTCGAATGCGGACGACGAAGTCCCGCAGCTCGAAGAACGCTGGACGACCGTCACATCCTTCGCGAAGTCCGAGCATCAGCCGACCTCAAGAACGGGCCAGGCGATGCTGCAGCAAGTGACCAGCGAAGCCGTAGCAATGGGCAGTCTGGTTCAGCCGACTCAGGTTGCACGTCCGAAAGCAATCCGACCTGCTGCCTTGATGCTTGGCGCCTGCGGTCTGGTGCTCGCCGCGTTTCTGGCGATCAACTGGCCGCAGACTTCCGTGTTAATGCAGAGGTTCTGGTCGCCGACCGCCAACATCACGGCCACTCAACTGACAAGCGTGACCGGCGATGTCGAAATCCCGCGCGGCGAATCGCTCGATCTTGTTACTGAGCTGTCTGGCGTTCCGCGCGAGTTCGCGACACTTGAACTCGCCACTGGCGAAGAATTCGTCGACAGCTTCGAACTCACACCCGACGAGAATCAGGCGAACGCTTTCATCCATCAACTGACAGCCGACGAACCATTTCGCTATCGAGTGGTCGCTGGCGATGGACAAACTCCCTGGCACACCGTCGGAGTCATTGATCATCCGTCACTGGGCGAAGTTCGGCTGACGGTGACCGCTCCTGACTATGTGGACCGTGCAAAATACGAAAAATCTGTGATCCCAAGCCGCGTCCGAGTCATTCAAGGAAGCCGCTTTGAGCTGATGATGAAGCCCGTCGACACGCTGGAGCGACTGGAACTTACTCTGACGATGGAAGGCAGTTCCAACGATTCAGACGACGCTCCCACGGAGACTGTGTTGTCGCTCAAACCGGACGCTGACGGCTGGTATCGATACGAAACTCAACTGGTTGAAGACGTTGCGTTTCAGCCGACGCTCTTCAATTCGCATGGACTGTCTAACGAAGACAGGCATCGTTGCCGCATTCAGGTGATTCCGGACAAGGCACCCTTCGCGCGAATCATCAACCCCACTGACGAAATGGCCGTCGCGTTTGACGACGTGATCGAAATCCCATTCGAAGCACACGACGACCACGGCATCGCCACCGCCGAGCTTGTGATCTACGACGAGTCCGCCACTGAGGAAGGTGAAGAACCAAAGATTCTCGAGGTAATCCAAATTCCTCTCGGTGACCAGCAGTTGGAAAAGCACGTCATGGCGACGGCGCAGCTCGATCTAAAAAAGCTGGGGGTCGAAGAGGGCACGAACATCAGCTACACGATTCGCGTGACAGATACGCGAATGCTGGAGATCGATCCGGACAACATGCGGGCTCAGATGTCCGAAGCCAAACCTGGCAAGTCCGACAAAGACACGGAGATGGCGGACGCGTCCGATCAAAAGGACGCTGCTCATAGGGACGGCGATCAGCAGGCCGGCGAATCAGCGAACGGTACGCCTTCTGACACTGAATCCAAGAATCGAGACAAAGAGTCCGCCCCCGACGCCGAGAAGATGAAGAACATGCTGGCGTCGGCCGGTGATCTCGACAAGAAACAAACGGATGCCCGCGAAGCTGCAGAGGGCGACCCTGCTCGACAACCTGCGACGGACCGAAGTGGCGAGCCATCATCTTCCGAATCGAATTCTGATAAAGAACGTTCGAACGACGACCGGAACAAAGAAGATGCCGAGAGTGCTGTGAAAGATGGCGATGCCCCTGAGAAAGGAAAATCCAGCCGCAACGACGACTCGAAAGAATCTTCGGAAACAGACAAGAAAGGAATTCGTACGCTGTCGCCATCGGACGCTGCGGCAAGTGAGGATTCTGAAAAGGCCAAGTCACAGCCAGCAGACGATGCTGATAAAAAAACGGGAACACCCGCTGCGGAAGACACGGAAGGCGATCCTGGCAAGTCGAAAGACGCAATGCCTGACGGGGAAACTCCAGACGGAGAATCACCCGACGGAAAACCGAATCAGAAAGGCGACAGCGATACGGCACTCGTCGCAAACGACCCGAAATCGGACGGCAAGCCGGCGGCCGCTGAGAAGGACGAAAGTGACGGCTCCGAACCTCGCAAGAATAAATCCGATAAAGACTCTACGGAGCAAGACGCCGAAAATGCGAAACAGATGCTGGCACAGGCTGGCGATGAGAAACAGGACGATAAACAGCCGAGACAAGACTCGGATGGTCGTTCGAGCAACTCCGATTCGGACAAGAAGCCACAAGAGAAACGCGACGAACCGTCCGAAGAAGGCACCCCGCGAAATGCCACCGTTGCGCTGACTCCGCAACAGTCAGAAAGCGGGCAGAACACTGAGACCAAAAAGCGAAAGCTGAAGATCACTCAACGACTGACTGCGATCGCGGCGGCGAGCGGACGAAAAGTCACTGCGACAAAAATTCGCGACCGAGTCGTCCGAATCGACGAGATGCTGGCGAAAGCCGAAACGGCTTTGACCTCGGTCGTCGAACGAAACATTCCTGACGCCGACCGTAGCGAGCAATTTCGAATGCTCGACAAACAGCTCGGCGATATCGAGGAATACGTTGCTGAACTCCGCAACGAAACCAAAGAGCAACAGTTTGCCTTTGTCGGTTTGCAGATGGTTCACATTACCCGGACGCATGTGACGCCCGCTCGCGACCGGACATACATCGCCATTCGCGAACCGCTTGGTACGGACAATCCAACCGTCGCTCTGCATCATGTGGTGCGGGCTCGAGAAATGCTCAATGCTTTGCTGAAACGGTACGACAAAGTCGCTCGTGATGAAGAACTCGCCAAAGCGCTGGATGAATCTGTCGAGATGTATGAGGTCATGGTCGAGCGAAGTCAGCAGTTGATGCGTGAAGCTCGGCAGAACATGAATCCTTTGAAACGAAAGATGGGCATTATCGAGGTCGACCAGAATTATCTCGACCGCTACGCGGAAGTCGCCACGATGCGACGTGAGATGCTGGCCGAGTTCGGCCGAATGCTCGGCGAAGACCCACGACTTCTATCTCGCTACCTGGACATTGTCAGACGACGGAGGCAGTCGCTGCGAAATCAGTTGTCAGAAATCGCCGTTCGGCAGGAAGAGGTGACCACCGAATTGAGCAGTTGGTTGCAGGTCGAAGACGACCAGCGTGCCGACTTCTGGGCGATCATCGCTGAATTGCGAATGCACGCCGCGACTCCGCTGGCCAAAGAAGCTTCCGGGCTTGCCGAGCGGATCCAACAGGCGATGCCACTGATTCTGAGAACGGATCAGACGACACCTGCGCTCGTTATTGAGCACGGGCAGAAGATTGCGAAACTCGCCCGCGAAATCACGTTCGATAAAAACAAGTTTCTCGCCCAGATCGGGCAGGATGGTGAGCCGTTCGATTTGCTCCCCAAGGCAGAACAACTCAGCTACCTGTTTGGTGAGCTGGACGCCGCGTTGGAGCAGCTCAACTTTGAAAACGAAGATTCAGAAGAAACGGTCGCGTACGTCACAGCGAGGCTGCTTGAAAGCCGGACGGTTGCCGACCAGGCGGACGCGTGGACACAACTGGCCAGTCAGCTTCAGGACGGTCGGTATGCGGGACTCGCCGAAGTTGATCAACAGTCGGTGGCACTGCTGACCGAGCTGTTGCGGATCGAGATGCTTGGCATGGAAGACGACCTGGACGCCCAGTTTCAACAGACTGCCGGGTCTGATCTGCCTGGCGAAATCGCGGACATGATTCGCGAACTGCACCGCGTGATGGAAGGCATCACTTTCAATCAGGCGGCCGCCACATTTGCATTGACTAAAGATCGACTGCCCGCCGGTGAAAACCAGGAGATGCTGGCACTGGATGGTTTTGATCGAGCGGAAAAACTGTTCGACAAAATTCGCCGAGCGGTCATCACCGCTCTGGATGAATTCGACGTGGACGATCCAACCATCGACAACCTGCGTGATCCAACGTTGGATGAATTCCTGGCAAGACTCGAACGGGAACCGAATATCGAAGCTCAGCTTGGCATTCCCGGGCGACCGCGGAACCTGCGAGTCCTTGCTCAATCGATGACTGGGCAGCAGGGCGGCGGAGAGTTTCTGAGCGATGCTCGAGAGGCCGCTCGTAAACGGGCTCGTAAAGCGATGGAGATGGTCGATTCGCCACGAAATGGAGGAAAGAAGGACAAGGGTAAAGAAGAGAAACCAGACAGCGAGTTGACTGCCGAAGAACGCAAGGAGCGTCAAAAAGCCAAAGAGATGCAGGAGACGCTGGAAAAATCACTGGCGTCGATCGAAGAAAAGATTGAAGACGCTCAGACATCCGAGGAGCAGCGCAAAAGACTGGAAGAAATGGCCGCGAACATGAAACGCGTACTCGGCCAGAATGCCGACGATCCCGAATCAGCCGGAGCGTGGGAACGAATTGTTGAATCCGAAAAGGCCAAGGAAATGTTGAAGGCACTGGCCAGTGGAAAACGAATGCCGGACAGCCAATGGAACAAGCTGTTGTCGACACTGGACGACGGCGTCTGGCAGGTGGGCGGTAAGACTCCGCCGGAAGATTACCGGAAGGCCATCGAGCGTTATCAGGAACGCATTCGGCAACTAATGAGCACCGTCGGGTCGGGAGCGGAATAACAAACTCGGCTTCGCGTCCATTGACGACTGATTCCTGAACTGCATGAAGAACCTGCTGGTGAACAATGTCTCAACCGTTCGTCAAAATTCGACTTCGAAACATCATGATTGCCACCACGACCTGCGTGGTCTGTCTGGCATCCACCGATTCGGACATCGCCCAAGAGACCACGCGAACCGTCGTCGCAAGGACGTCGAACCTCAGCTCGGCGCTGCCGCCTGGAGAATGGGCTCGCGTCGAATCGTCAGTTGATAAAGGTCTGGAATGGCTGGCCGGTCAGCAGGCGGAAGACGGACGGTTCCCGAGTGCCGAAGCGGCTCAGCCTGCCGTTACATCAATGGCGATCATGGCGTTTCTTTCACGCGGGCACATCCCTGGCCAGGGCCCGTACGGCAAGCAGCTTACGCATGCCATTGACTTTGTTTTGTCGACTCAGAGAAGAAGGGGCTACTTCTCACTGCTGCCCGTTACGCCGCCCGCTCAACACATGAGTCCTTCGCAAACCGTTACGTATAATCACTCGATCGCCGGCCTGATGCTGGGTGAAGTTTATGGAATGACTTCAGGAGAGCAGTCAAAACGAATCGAATCCGCGATTAGAACAGCACTGGCTTACCACCGCGAAGTGCAGATGCGCGTTAAGAAAACCAAGGGCGACATTGGCGGCTGGCGATACGGCTATCCTGAGAGCCCCGAGGCCTCGTCGGACATGTCGGTCACCGGTTGGGCGCTGATGTTTCTGCGGTCGGCTCGTAACGCAGAATTCGAAGTGCCGAAGCACTTTTTCGACGAGGGTCTCGACTTTGTTGAACGCTGCCACGAAGCAGACACCACTCTGCAGGAGAAAGGAGTTTTCCGGTATCGGCCACTGATTTCAGCGCCAAAGGAAAATCCTCAGATCACGCTGGCGAACACTGCCTCAGCCATGCTGACGCTCATTCTGGGCGGACGACTTCACCATCCAGGACTGGCTGACGGAGTTCGCTGGTTCCGCTCGCGCGATTACCCAAAGCCCTGGCAATACGGTTACTTCTACCTCGGCAGTTATTACAGCAGCCAGGCGATGGCACAGGTCGGCGGCGACACGTGGAATCAAGTTTTTCCGCAAATCGCGACGAACCTGCTGGAAGAACAGGCCGAAAGTGGCGAATGGCCGCTCGGGACGGGGCGTGAGCGAGACTTTGGCTCCACCTACACAACATCCCTGGCCGTGCTTGCTCTGACGCCGGCCCTTCAACTGCTGCCAATCTACCAACGATAACGAACAGCTGGCTGCCGGCTGACTGCTTCCAATGATTGACGAGAGCCATGAGCGACTTCAGGCGTGACGGATTACAAACGGCTGCTTCTGCGATGCGGCCACTCGCGAACACACGGCAGCGAATTCTGTTCGTGGGGACGTGTTTGCTGCTGGCTGCTTCGTTGTCTTTCGGACAAGTCGCCGACGCATCAGACAACCATGTCCTGAGCGAGATCGTCGGAGAATCGACGGTCGGCGAGAACGTCCTCGCCTTACGAGACAAGCTGGCAGATCGCTCGAGCGACGATCGATTTGAAACCCTTTCCAATTGGGTCTTGCCCGGGAAAGGTCACCAGCATTTTCGCATTCAAGGAACGTACACGCCGACGAATTCCAAAGCCTCAATGCCACCAGACGATTCGCAAGCGGTCGAGCAATTGAAGTTTGCCGCCAGCGAGGAACTGTCACGACTTCAGATCGGCGGAAACATTGTGTCTCCCGTATTTGATCTGGTTGAGGTCGCCAAAGAACTCGACCGACTGAACGAACTTCGAAGTCACGTTGAGAAGATCGAGACACCTGACGGATCCGATCTGCGTGCGAAACTTTCGCTGCTGTTTATGATCGACGTGGCAAAAAACAATGATTCCGCGGCAACGAAATCGGCGACTCAACTGTTTGACATCTTTCGCGCCAGCGACCACGCGGATGTTTCAGAACGTTGGCCAGAAACGCTCGCCATGGCCTACGGGGTGCGACACGCAGCGCATCTGAAGATCGTCAGCGAGTTGCTCTACATGAACTACGAAAAGTTCGTGAACGATCTGCACGACTGGCGGAAGCTGGGCAACGATGCCTGGGACGGTCACTTCTTTTCGTTGATCGGAAAACATCGACTACGGGAATCGGACGACGATGCTGCGAACAACATTGCGATTCCGCCAGGACTGAATAACTGGGCTCCTGTCAGCCGCTTTACCGCAAGCAGCCGAGGCCGGGGACTCGCCCATTCGCTCTGGAATTGGGACGGCAACCAGGTCAGCAAAGATTCCGGCCACGATCAGGACTACCTGATGTTCCGCAGTCCGCTGCAGGGCAACTTCGAAGTTGAATGCGAAGTATCGTCGACAGACTGGCAGAAGATGGAGTTGCTGACTGCGGGCCGTTGGATCGGCACTTACTGGAATCGGAAAGCGTTCGAAATCGGTAACGTGCGGTTTCAGAGACCAAACGTCTCTCTTGAGAAACCAATGGCGAAATTCCGCGAGTGGTCGCGTTATCGAGTGGTCGTCCGCGATGGCACTTACTCGATGTTCTTCAACGGTCGGCAACTTCACGAAGAGCAGATTGGCGACACGTTTGATCCGTGGATCGCGATTCGCGGTAGAGCGAGATCACTGGGGGCTGTGCGTGATCTCCGGATCACCGGCGCCCCTGTTGTGCCCGAAGCCGTAGTTCTGGCGGCAAAGAAGGCGTTGCCGGGTTGGACGTCCTACTACCACGCAGCAGTAAGTGACGACGGCGACTGGCGGCATGAAATCGACAACGGAACATTCGGAATCGTCGGTCGGCGACAGCCTGAACTAGCCGGGAGTTTCAATGAGAGTCTGCTGTCGTACCATCGGCCGATGCTGGAAGACGGGACGATCGAATACGACTTCTTCTACGAGCCAGGGCAATCGCACATTCATCCGGCAATGGACAGACTGACTTTTCTGCTTGATCCAGCAGGTGTCGATGAGCACTGGGCGACCGATGGCCCCTACGAACGTTCTGGCCTGAGCCCTGCCAATCGATCAACCAAACCTGAAAATCGTCGAGGAGATGGCTCGCTGCCGTTGAAGATGCAAGCGTGGAACCGGCTGACATTCACGTTACACGGGGACACGGTGCTGCTCGAATTGAACGGCGAGCCAATCTACGAACGAAAACTGGAGGCGACCAATCAGCGAACGTTCGGGTTGTTTCATTACTCCGACCGAACAGAAGCGCGCGTCCGCAACATCGTCTGGCGGGGCGACTGGCCGAAGCAGGTGTCGCCGTCGCGCGAACAAGAGCTTTTCCTGCCCGATCATAAATGTCTCGACGGCCTGGAGTTGTTGACAGAAACCTTCACACACGACTTCACTGATGAGCTTCCAGAAAATGAGCTGACTTTCAGTGGAGCATCGGCGGCTCAGGCGATCAGTTCGACCGACAACGGAATTAGAGTGAAACCGCCGATTCAGCAAAAATGGATCGGTGTCAGAGTCGAATATTCGAAGCCGATTTATGGCGACTTTGACGCGACGCTCAAGTTTGAAATGCTCGGCACAAGCTACGGCACTGCTGGAAGCAACGAACTAATGCTGCTTGCGAACGATGAGTCGGGGATCACGATCCGGACGTCAACATCGCAATATGCTGACGAAAGAAGTTACGCGTCCTGTGTGATGACGCTCCCGCTTCCTGACGGGAAGAAAAGATACGTCAAGAGGGGAGTGGTCGATGAAACAGGCTCCGGAACGTTGCGAATCGTCCGTCGTGGCGCGACCGTACATTCTTTGGTCGCTTGTGGCGATTCACCAAATTTTCGATACATCGCCAATCACGAACTTCCTTCGGCGGCTTCAGCGGTTGAATTTGCGGTCATAGCCAGCCAGAACGGCGGTGGTTCGGCAGATGTCGTTTTGCGGGAAGTCTCGGTTCGATCAAACACGACGGCATTCGAATCGAAGGTCGACGCTCGAGTGACTTCGCTCAACCAGTTCATATCGTCATTGCCCAGGACGCATCGTCACGGATTTGCGGCCAGCGGAACCGACGGGTTCGCCCTGGTCGGCGACATGGCACCTGTCAAAGGCAACGGCGGTCTGCGAGTTCGCGCAGGCAACGACCCACAAACAGGCGGCACGACGTTAAATTCCGGTAAGCAACCTGAAGGCGACTTTGACTTATCAGCCACGTTGAACGCCAGCGGATTAACGACGTCCGAATCAGTATCGGGTGAAGCTTCGATGTCAGTTCGAAGTGAAAACGAGCAGGCGATGCTCAGCATTCGACGCAGTGGCGAAGAGTCGTTTGACGTGACTGCCACCGTGCAGCGCACAGGTTCATCGGGTCCGCAGGCCGAGACGATTGCTTCTGAAACGGTGTCGTCTGTCGACTCGCTGCGTCTCGTCCGAATTCAGAAAACGATTCTCTTTGTTTATTCAGAAGGTGGACTGTCGCGGCTGTTGGGTCAGGCGAGTTTTTCGTCGGCTCCAGTCTCAGACGGCGGCATCGGGTTGCGAATTGAACCGCAAAGCGGCGAAGTGCTTTGGAAGTCGTTCGAAGCACGAATGTCAGCGTCAGGCAAGTAGCTTCAGAATTGGCAAATCGCTCTTCTGAAGATCAGATATCCGATTGTTGAGTGCCGGCTCGTAAGAATTCCAAACTCTCCCGCGGGACGAATTATCATGCGATTCCTCACGTTGATTGCTGTTGCCGCCGTTTCGTTTTTTACGGCGAATCTTCGGGCTGATGACTCAAGTCCTCAGGACATCGAGTGGAACGTTTTTCTTGCGGACTGGCACCTGCTTGGGCCATTCCCCAAGGAAGACGAGTCTGGTCTGGAAACTGAATATGTACCGGATGAAGCGTCGCTATCGATGGGGCAGGTCTACTTTTACAAGAACAAGCTCTTCGCCTGGAAGCCGTACGCCGATCGCGTGATTGATTTTCGGAAGGGGCTTGGCGTCAACGGTTCGAAAGGTGAGAACAAGGTTGGCTATGCGTGGACTCAGTTCTCCAGTCCCGTCGCTCAAAACGTTCAGATGGGCGTTGCGTATGACGATAATTTCGTCGGCTGGCTGAACGGGAAGGAGATCGTTCGCGGAACAGACGGCTGGGCGTCTTCACTGGATCAGGAAGTTGTTGAGGTCGACCTGAAGGCTGGTGTCAACACGCTGCTGATTCGCGTTGCCAATGGTCGAACCAAGTGGGACGCCGCTGTCCGATTCATTCCGACCAGTCTGAAAAAGCCACTCTTCACGTTCAAAGCCTCGCCAGCCAACAACAACGCTCGATTGCCGGTCATCAATGTTCAACTGCTCGACAAGAAGAAGCAGATCATTTCCGAGCACCGCTGCAGCGGGGCTCGCCAGGCGTATCCCGGAATCCCAGGCTACTACGCGCTTTACACCGAAATGCCAAAGCCGGCTCCGGCATTCGTGAAACTGATGGTCCGGCAGCCGTACTTTCAGGAAACCGACACCGTCGCGTCGTGGGCACGAGCGATCGCCGGCAACGTCACAGCGAGGTTCCTGTCTTCACAGCCCGCTTCATTGCTTGTCATCGACAAGCTGACTCGGGAGCCGGTCGAAGGCGTGCAAATCTGGTCTGTCAAGAAGATGGCGGAATCGACCACCAGCAAAGCAGGCAAAGTGATCCTGCCGAATGTCAGTCCGATGTCTGATCGGCTGTACGTCGTCACGAAGGGCTACGAAGCGGCGACCGTCAACCTGAAGTGGCCTCGGAGTGCGATGCAGCGAGTTGAGCTGATCGAAGGTGGCAAGACTCTGACCGGCACGGTCGTCTCAACGACCGGAGAGCCGCTGCCAGGTGCCACGGTGACGTCCGGATTGTCTGGGTACTCAGTCACCGCCGTCGCCGACGAGAACGGCGAATTCGCCATCTACGGACTGCCGAAAGATCAGGGGAACCTCTACCCGGTCATCGAAGCACCTGGGTTTGTGACAAAAGGTCGATTCTCATTTCCGCTCACAAATGACGACATGACCGTGAAGTGGGAACTGGCTCCGGGAGCAACGATCGTCGGACAAGTGCTTCACCAGGAAACGGACGAGCCCATTCCGGGCATCAAAGTGACTGTCGGAGACAGTCGTTTTGGAGGCAGCAACGATAAAGCTCCCACAGCAACAACGAACGACAACGGTCGCTATCGACTGATCGGCGTGACGGATGGTCAAAACATCATCCATGCCTTCAGCGATGATTACGCCCCGGAAATGAAAACGGTTTCAGTCACGACGGGAACTGAAGCGACCGCAGACTTCACCTTGAAAGTCGGGAAACCGATCACGGGAACCATCACCGATATCAACGGCAAACCGTTAGCTGGCGTCTGGCTGGTAACAGACACCTGGAACGGCGTTCGAATGTTCAAACGTGAAGATCGAACAAACGGCAAAGGCGAGTTCACTCTCGCGCACATGCCGGCCAGTATTACCGAAGTCGACGTTCTGAAAAGTGGCTACATCAGCCATCGAAATTTCAAAGTCCGTGGCGGCGACACGTTTGAACTCACCATGAAGCCAATGATCACGCACACGATCACGGTTCGCGATGCCGCTAAAGGCAAGATCGTCCCGAAGCTGCAGATCGCGAAAGGCTATCTTTGGGAAGGAAACAGCGACTGGAGCTGGCGCTCGGACGACTATGAAACAACTCGCTACTACGACAAGCTGAAGGGAGCGATGAAGGTCGAGATTGACGAGCCACTCACTTACAAAATTGCTTATCGATTTCGAGCAACGGGTTTCAAGGACGAAATCGTCAACATCCCCGAAGATGCCATCGCTGGCAAGGAATTCAAAGTCGATCTGGTGCCTTCGCAAATGTTTGAAGGCCGAGTTGTCTACGCTCGTAACGGTCGTCCACTGGGGCAGATCGCCGTTGCCATTGTCAACCGCGAAGATCAAATGCGTCCTGACCACTATGGCGCGTTCACGACTCCCTGGGAGTATCTGGAGAAGAAGCGTTTCGCGGGGCAGCACACTCTGACCGATCGGCACGGCCTGTTTCGATTGTCACCGCCCTCCAGCCAGTCAGACAATCAGCTTGTCTTAATCTCGAAACCCAGCGGTTTTCACGTGATTTCAGATCTGGACGACGTTCTGAAATCCCAGCAACCGGGGGCTGACGTTTTTGAAGTCTCGTTCCCACAACCGGGCACGATTGAAGGTCGCGTTACCGTTGCCGACAAGCCGCTCGCAAATACCAAAGTGCGATTGGCGTGGACTGGCTATGACGGCCCCACGAATAACGGAAATCAGTCATTCGGATTCGGCGGGCAGATTACGACTGACGCCGACGGAGCTTTCAAGTACGAGGCCGTCGGGCCTGGCACCTACCAAATCAGTCGAGTCTTCAGCTTTGATCTTGGACAGGGCAGCCGCATGTCGACTTACATCGACACTCAGAATCTTGTGCTACTGCCAGGACAATCTCTGACGCACAACCTGACTCAGCCAGCCGGCATCAGTATGTCAGGAACGACTCGCGACTCCGACGGCAATCCAGTCAGCGGAGTCGTCGTCAAAGCAAACGTCAGCGGCGACAACAGTCGGCAGGTGGCTGCAACGACATCCTCGACCGCTGGACGATTCACGATTGAGCATCTCGCCCCGGGGTCGTACGACTTGAGTGCCGAGCATTACGGCCAGACTGGTCGAGGCTCCTATCGGCAGGACATGAGAGGCACCACGACGGTCGAGTTGACCAAGGCGGCTAACAACGTCGTCATCGATCTGGGACCGATCAACCAGCCGTCAAACTTCCAGCGAACGGTCGCAAAGATCACAAAGTCGCTGCCGCCAGACTTGACGGTGACGCCGGTTGGATCCGACAAACGTTTCACGTTGAGCGATCAGTTTGGCAAGGTTACAGTCGTCTGCTTCTGGGCATCGTGGTCGGGTGACGGCAAGACGATTGCGTCGACTTACGCAAAGTTCAAAGACAATCCCGATGTGAAATTCGTCTCAGTGTTTCTGCAGGACGAAAAACAGCTCGACGCTTACAAAGAGCAGAACAAAATAAAGATCGACTTTCCCGTTGTGACGACCACTCCCAACGTGTCCGGCCAGCTTATGTCCGTGTTCGGAATCACCGGGCAGTCTGGCTCTTTCGTGATCGGACGTGACGGACGATTTGCCGCCGAGCTGACACCAGCCAGTCAGCTATCCAAAACAATCGATACAGTGTTGTCTGAAAACTCAGGCAGCGAGCAAACTGACAAAGAACTTTCTCGCCTCGCAATCACACTGTCGGCAGACAAAAGCTCTCGCGGAATCTACGGAGCAAAAGTCGCTCTTAGAGCAATGAGCCCGGACGGAAAAACGGTTCGTGAGGACAGCTATTCGCTCAACGGCGTCGCTCGACAGATCATGTGGCGATACCCGGCTGTCGCAGAAGGCGGGCGGCTGGAGGTAACTGTCAGCGGAGACGGAATTGATTCTCGAACTGAGGTCTTGAAGTCGCCGTCTGCTGAGCAGGAACTCATATTGGACGAGAAGAGTCCACGGACAATTTCTGGAAAGATCGTAACGGCGAATGACGACAAGCCGGTCGCGGGCATGATGGTCCGCTTGCAGATGTATGGCGGCGAGATGCTTACTGCGATGTCCGATGTTGACGGAAAGTTCTCTGTGCCATGTTTCCCAGGCGCGTACTACACCGTCGCGGTGGGGAACGAAAAATTTGCTGCCACGGCGAGTTCGGCGAAGACGGTGACCGTCGCCGTTGACGCGAATCCAACCGCACTGGTGATCAAAGCCGTGCCCGCCGTCACGCTCCGTGGCCAGATCGTTAACCAAAGCGGTGAAGCTGTTTCCGGGGCAATCGTTTCTTCTCAGAGCGGGACGACAGCCACAAGCGATTTAGAAGGCAACTTCAGTCTCGCTGGAATCCCCGCGACTGGCAACTCGCAGATTTGGGCAATGTCCGGCAGCGTCTATGGACGCCATTCGGCTATCGTCGCCAGATGTCAAGAAAACTCACCAGATCACGCTGGGACAAGGTCTGAATAACGAGGCGGCTGCTTCTGTCACGTCGACCGTCGGCGGAAAAGTTTCCGAGTTCGAAGTAACAACACTCGACGGTGAGAAAACAAAATGGCAGCCCGAAGCCGAGACTGATCGACTGCTTGTTTTCTGCGCGTTGTGGCACCCATCGTCAAAAGCGTATCTCGAAAAAGCACGAGTCTGGTCCGAAGAAAACGACACGCCGATTGAGTTGGTCAGTCTCGATTGGAACGTCGACCAGGCACGCCGTGAAGCGGAATCGCAGAAGCTGACTGACCGAACCTTGTTCGCCGGGCCGGGCAAGCTGAATCTGGATTCACAGTGGCCGCTCGTCAAAGGTCGAGGTGCCTTTCTCATCGGCAGTGACGGCAAACTGAACGGCAAGCCGCTAGACTAACCCGATGCGGCAATGCAAATCGTTGGGCAGAGACTTTGCCTGCCCGCCTCTAAGCAGGTCAGGGTCCATGAAGCACTTTCAGGCAACGGTCTCAGAAACTCGCCATCGCATTCTGTTGCTGGCAACGGCGGTCGCGGCCTTTAGCGTGATCGTGGAACCCAGCGTCGGCGCCTCAGACGCCGTCGTACTGCATGAGTTGTTTGGCGAATCCGCGCTTGCTTCAAACGTCTGGAGTGTTCGAGAACGCGCAGCCAACCTGCCGGACGACGAAGCCTATCAGTATTTGTCGGAGTGGGTTCTGCCGGGAGAGGCTCACCGAACGCCGAGACTTACGGGAGCGTTTACGACAACCCGTCCCGCTCCGATTTCTGACGATGGCCAATCGAAGGGCGTCAGGCTGGTGGCGCCAGCGTATGACCTCGTCGATACAGCGGCACGGATTGGCCGACTTGATGAACTGCGAAACCGAGTCTCTTCGATTCAGCCATCCGATGACGATCAGAAGCGTGCAAAGTTTGCTTTGCAGTTTCTCGTTGAGACCGCTCGCCGCGACCGAGAGGCTGCAACGACAGCGGTTGACGAATTGCTGACTTTGAGTGCGAACGACAAACGCCTCAACTACAAATCAAAGTGGCCACAACTGCTGGCAGCGTTCCGCGGCATGCGAAGTCCGTCAATGCGTGAAATCACTTCCGAACTTTGCACTCATTTGTCCGGGCAGGTGCTGGCGTGGCGAAGTAGCGGAAACGTCGCCTGGGATAACCAGGTGGCGGCGCTGCACGGATTGCAGCGGTCATTGAAGACAAATGAATCGCCAGCTGACACGGCGACTACCACGGAGAAGTCGCTTTGGATCCCAGGCAGCGTTTACACGGCGAAGTCTCGTGGAACGGGGATGCCGGCCAGTCGTTGGCATCGTGGCAGGGCATTCGTCGACAAGCTCTCGCCTCACAACATCGATTTTCTTTACTACAGGATTCCGTTGACGGGCGACTTCGACGTTGAATGTGAGGCGACGACAGGGGGCGTTCACAACACCGGGCTGATGTTCGGCGGATTTCTGTACGCGCTCCGCAATCGCGAGACGTTTGATCTGGGCAACATTCGAGCGACAAAGCAGACTAAACTGGAAACGCCACTCACCCACGTTGATCGATGGGGACGGCTGCGAATTCGAGTTCGTGATCGATCATGCACGACCTGGTTTAATGGCAAGCAGATCAGCGTGCGGCAACTCCCTGAACGGCACGATCCCTGGTTGGCGATCTACAGTTTTGGGCGTCACCAGAGCAGCGTTCGCAATCTGAGGATCAATGGCGAACCCGCCGTCCTCGCGGAAGTCGAGATGGCGACCAAGGACCAGCTCATCAGCTGGGTGCCGTATTTTCAGGAACGTGTCGGCACCGCGAATGACGCGGCTCAGTGGCGGTTCGTTGAGGATTCTGCCGGACCGGGCATTTTCGGAGTGAAGTCTGGAACGCCTTCAGGGGCCAATCAGGAAAGCCTGCTGCAGTACCACCGGCCGATTGATCGCCATGCGGAAATTGAATACGAGTTCTATTACGAACTAGGCAAGACACTCGTGCATCCGACTCTCGACCGCTTGACGTTTCTGCTTGAGCCGGACGGAGTTCAGATTCACTGGGTAACCGATGGCCGATTCAATCCAGGCGGAATCGACCCAGGCAATCGATCGATCGCACCCAGGCCGCAGCGAGGAGTCGCTGAAATTCCTCTATTGCCAGAAGCGTGGAACCGATTGAAGTTGCGTGTCCGTGGTGAAACGGTCGACGTCATTTTGAATGACGAGCTGATCTGTGAACGACCTTTGGAAGCAGACAACCAACGGACGTTCGGCTTGTTCCACTTTGCAGATCGGACGGATGTTCGAGTCAGAAACATCGTGATGCGCGGCGACTGGCCGCAGTCACTGCCACAAGTCTCCAATCAGGAACTGGCCGATCCCGAGATATTTCCTGAGCAGCACTTCGCCAACTTGCCAGCAGTCTTCACGCACGACTTTGCAGCTGACGGTTTTTCGAATCAGTATTTCAATCTCGCACCCGCGAACGGCAAGCCTGTCGAGTCGCGTCGAAATGGGCTCTTTGCGACCGCCACTGGTGGCGGAACATGGACGTCTCTGAATCATTACGCTCGATTCGTCATTCATGGCGATTTCGACATCGAAGTTGCCTTTGAGGAACTGAAGACACATGGCGACAAATCTGCTGGCGTGATGCTGATGACACAACTGGCCGATCAGGAGAAGTACCAGTACCGCGTCATGAGGTCCAAAGACAGCCGCAACCGCGAGCAAATTGTTATGTCAGAGTCCGCTCGGAAACCCGACGGCAGTCGCAGTTACGACTCGCACGTTGGCACCATTTGCGAGGGCTCTGCAGGTCGCCTGCGAATCGCTCGAAAGGGCGAAGTTCTCTACTACCTCTTTGCCGATAACGACTCGTCGACGTTTCACGTTTTGGAATCTCTAAAAACATCGACAGCAGACACAACATCCGATGGCATCGTATTTCGCGTCATGTGCAATGGGACGGCTTCTGCAAGTGTCGTTTGGAAACAGTTGACGATCCGATCAAACAAGCTCACCTGGCACCCGCCGCCGAACACCGAACGGCCGTGGAAACTGTTTGTGATGAATGATGACGGTTCGGAAGTGCGTGCGGTTGCCGATCGGCGAAAGGGATACAAGAGTCTTGGGTCGCCGGAATGGTCTGTCGACGGAAAACAGATCGCATTTGATACCTACCAGGCCAGCCTCAACGATTCGCGCAGCAACGTTGTGAATATTGACGACGGAGAACTTGTTGACTGCGGTCCAGGATGCATGCCCAGCCAGTCGCCGGATGGGAAGCGTATCGTCTTCACGCAGAGCGGTCGCGGAATTCAGATGATGGATGCGGACGGCTCAAATCGCGAAGAGATTGACCGCAGCGGCTGGAGTGCTCAGTGGTCGCCCGACGGGAAATATCTGGCGTGGGGGCAGGGTGGAAACATCGTCGTCATGAATCTGAAAACCAGAAAACGCACGTCGATACTGGTCGGCGCTCAGGCCACGATGTTCGGTTACACGTACTGGAATCCTGGCTGGTCGCATGACAGTCGCTCCATAGCCTTCAAAGCTCGCAATCGGCGAACCGGCGGTGAGGAAATCGTCGTCGCCGACATCGATTCGCCAGACGGCTTCCAGATTCTGGTGGCGGCCACAAAAGGCGTGCATCCCGATTTCACGTTCAGCCCGGACAACCGACGGGTCATGTTTGCGATGAACGATCCAGACGACGGGGTTCCTCGACTGTACACAGTGGATCGAATGAACCCCGGCCGGCCACAGCAGCTCGCAGGTCAACCGCGCGACTGGAAGATTTTCAATTGCGACTGGCATCCGAGCGGGAAAATCGCATTCTCCGGTGAGAAAATCCTCCAACCACTCGATTGGGCGACTGCCGTGAATTCGATGAAAAACGTAAAGTAGTGCTTTGTCAAAGCCTGAATTCAGGGTAGCCGGAGTCGCAAGACTTCGGGGCTCGACATTCAATTGCCTGAACTCTTGCGAGTCCAGCTTCAGTGACCAATCTTAATCTTTTGCCTGTGACGAAGCACTGGATCGAATTTGCCCGGCAATCCATCAGCGAAAAACTATCACCGCGCAGCCTGGACAATTTCTTGAGGATCGGCCGCTGATTTCATTCGGTCGCCGTTTGAAAATTGCGTTGACCTGCCGGTTTGCACCAGCGTACGATGGCTGCTTCAGTTTTTGACGACTAACCGATTCCGGACGAGTTCATGCGACCTTTGAATCTCTCAATCCAGAAAGCCTTAACATCAGTTCCGAGCTTTGGAACTCGATGGTTCTTTTATTTTGGCTTTCCCATGAGGGAATTCGGGGAGTGACCGGTTGCCGGTTGCGGAAAACTATTTTCAATTGCCCTGAAATCCTTCGAGGACTTCAGGGCTTTTTTTGTGCCCGATGAAGCCTTCAGCGATTTCGCCAGTTTGCACGTTTACCCAACGGGAGAGACTCAGATGATCGTTGTGATGAAGCCAAACTCTACGGAAGCCATGATTCAGAACATGGTTCAACGCGTTGAAGGGCTCGGCTTAAAAGCCCATGTCATTGTCGGAACGGAGCGGACCGTCATCGCGGCGATCGGCGAAAAACGCGACGAGCAGAAGGAGATGCTGGCAGCGTGCGACGAGGTCGAGCAGATCGTTCCGATTCTTGCTCCGTACAAAGTCGCCAGTCTCGAAGCGAAGCCGGAGCCGACCATTGTTGAGATCGGCAAGTTCGCCGCTGGTGGACCAAACATTGGAATCATCGCGGGACCGTGTTCGGTCGAAAGCGAAGAACAGATTATGGAGTCCGCTCGGCGTGTTCGCGATGCCGGAGCGACGGCATTGCGTGGCGGAGCGTTCAAGCCTCGCACAAGCCCGTACGCGTTCCAGGGAATGAAGGAAGAAGGGCTGAAACTCCTGGCTGCCGCTCGCGAAGAAACCGGTCTCGTCGTGGTGACGGAAGTCATGTCGCCAGATCAGGTCGAGCTGGTCGCTAACTATGCGGACGTGTTGCAGATCGGGGCTCGCAACATGCAGAACTACAATTTGCTGGCCGCCGTTGGCCAGACTCGAAAGGCCGTTTTGCTGAAGCGTGGCCCGGCGGCGACCGTCGACGAATTTCTGCTGGCCGCCGAGTACGTGCTCGATCAAGGCAACACTCAAGTCATGCTTTGCGAACGGGGCATTCGAACGTTCGAGGCGCATACTCGCTTCACGTTGCCGCTGGCGACCGTGCCGTATCTGCACCAGAAAACTCACCTGCCGGTGATCATCGATCCGAGCCACGGGACCGGCCATGCCAACCTGGTCTCACCGATGTGCGCGGCGGCCGTCGCGGCCGGTGCCGATGGACTGATTATCGAGGTCCACCCCGAACCATCCAAGGCACTCAGTGACGGAGCGCAATCCCTGACTCCACCGGTGTTTGCAGACGCTGTCGCCCAGTGTCGAAAAGTGGCCACAGCGTTGGACAGGCAGCTTCATTGACAAAATCGAACAACCGTGAAGAAAGTTGTTGAATATTCAAATCAACAAGGCCACGATCTAGCGGAGCGAAATCAGTGTGGACAGGCGCGGCGGGCCAACGCTGTCGCCGCTGCGTAGCAAGTCTCATCTCGATTGAGAGAAACGGGTCACAGACCGGATCCGTTCTTCTTTGAAAATGATGGCTTCCGCAGGGCAAACGAGCCGGTTGAGAACTTTTCTCACCGGCTCGTTTTCGTTTAACTGAGTCTCTTCGGGGGGCTCTTAGAAGAGCTTTTCGACTGGGCTTCCGCCATTGCCCAGCGTGAACGGTCGACCGTCCGGGGAATGGATTTCTTTGTTGTGGACGATTCCAACCGCGTGTGCGATCGTCGCGTTGAAGTCTTCAACAGAGACGGCATCGTCTTCAACGTGGAACGCCTTGTCGTCGGTTGCGCCGTAAACCTGACCGCCCTTGATTCCGCCGCCCGCGAGCATGGTCGAGAACGCTGCCGGATGATGGTCTCGGCCACTATTCTGATTGGGCTGCGGCTTGCGGCCGAATTCCGTTCCGATGACGACGAGCGTTTCGTCGAGCAGTCCTCGCCCTTCAAGATCTTTCAGCAGTGTTCCCACAACTTTGTCAAGTTCCTGCGCCTTTGCTGGCAGGTTGTCGAAGAGCTGGTAGTGATGGTCCCAGCTTCCGAAAGAAATCTCGACAAACCGAACGCCGCTTTGAACAAGTCGACGAGCGAGTAACGCTGCGTTGCCGAATCGGGTTCCGCCGTAAGCCTCTTTGGCTTCTTTCGATTCTTTGGTCAGGTCAAAGGCTTTCAGGTCGTCGCTTCTCAACAGGCCGATCGCCTCTGAGTAAAGATCGTCATAACCGGTGACCTGGCTGCTGGCGTTGGCCTTCTTTCGGAAGTCCGCGTCGAAGACGTTCGAAAGTTTCATGCGTTTGTCGAACGATTCGCTCGTCAAGTAGCTCGGAGACTTCGTGTTCTGCAGACCCCGGGCCGGATCACCAAGTGGCACCGGTGCGAACTCGGCTCCCAGATATCCTGGCCCCGGTCCGCCGCCGATCTGAACGCTGGCGGGAAGTTCTTTGTGAATCCGGCCGAGCGTTTTGTGCATCCACGAACCGATGCCAGGATGCTTTGTTGTCGCGATCGGTGAATAGCTTGTCTTGAGAAGGTATTTGGCCGGCCCATGTGCACCGGTCGAGGTCGTCATCGAACGAACGACGGCCACCTTGTTCGAGAGCTGAGCAAGCTGCGTCATGTGCTCGCTTAATTGCACGCCGGGAATCTTCGTCTTGATGACGCCAGTCGCGCCCTGGACATCGCTTTTCGGTTTTGGATCGAATGTGTCGAGCTGACTCATTGCTCCGGACATGTAAAGGTAGATTACCTTCTTCGCCTTACCGCCCGCTCGAAGTGTGCCGCTGGTCTTTGCCTTTTCAGCCGCGTTCAGGGCCGATTCCATGCCGACCGGAAGCAGGCTGACTCCGAGTGTGCAACGGGCAACGTCCGACATCAATTGCCGACGGGAAAGTGAATCGAGCCGCGAAGTATTCAGTGAGAACATGGATCGTTCCTTGTAGACGTTTTATTGAACGGTGCATTGAGGTCGTTGTTTATGAGCGACGGCTGCAGTTTGTAATTGAACCGGCGACTACTGAATGAATAAAAACTCGCGAGTGTTAAGCAACGCCCAGATGACGTTGCCGTAGCCTGCCGGCCCCGCCGATCGGATTTCGCGTTTGGCGGATGCCACTTCGCGGTCCGTCGGCATTCGGTTGAGCAGGCTGAGAAAAATCACGTCGAGCTGATCGTTGATCACTTTCAGGTCAGTCACTTCGTTGTAGATAACCGAGCCTCGCTCCAGCATCATGTGAGTCACCGGCCCGTTGAACATTGTCAGTAGCTGCGGAACCGTTCCCTCGGTGTGGCTATCGCTGATGATGTCACGGTCGCTTTGACCGAACTGGCGAACGAAGTGACCTTCGGGCAGTGGCTGAGGCAATTCGGATGCTCGGACAAGTTCCTGTCCTTTGTAAAGTCGCTTGTTCCGAGCAGTGCGCTGAGTTTTGTTGTAAGCGTCAAGTTGCTTTGCTTTTTGAATGACCTGCTGCGCCGTTGTTTTCGTATCAATATCGATGATTGATGTGTACTCGGAATCGTCGGGGCGAAGAATCGCGTCTGGATCTTCCAGCGTGAGAGTCAGTAGCGAATCCCAGACCTGTTCCGCCGTCATGCGTCGCAAAATCGGACCGGGAAAACGGTACTGCTTTTCAGGGTCAAGGTTCGCGTAGGTAACCTGACGTTGGTACGTTTTCGAGTAGTAAATAATCCGCTGAAATTCTTTGAGGTCGAAGTCCAATCGCTTGATTTCACTCGCCAGGAATTCCATGAGTTCCGGATTGGATGCTTCTGTGTCATCCATCAAGTCGTCAACCGGCTCGATCAGGCCGATGCCCATGGCCTTTTTCCAAAGTCGGTTGGCGATTGTCAGAGCAAATCGATCGTTCGATTCGTCGGTCACCCAGTCGGCGAAAATCTGTCGACGCTGCGGAAGCGTGAATGATGCTTTCTTCGAATCGAACAGAAATGTCGCTTTGGCCAAATCGCCAGGTTTCGCATCGTCGTACTGATAGTCTTTCGGAAACTTCAGTTGCTTCTTGTCGTTGCTCCAGATTGCCGCTCGATTGAGTCGGACAATGCTGCGACCCAGACGCGCTTCCATCGACCGGTTCCCGCCCGGAGCTGCCTTGTCGATCACTCCATTGTTGAGCTTCGACATGTTGGTTCGAGCAGCTCGGTACTCGGTTCCGCCAGTGAAGGCAGCGAGCTGGTAGAACTCTTTCTGCGTCCAACGGTCGAATGGATGATCGTGGCACTGAGCACAGCCGATGCGAGTTCCCATAAACATGCGGACGGCATTGTTCAGATTGTCGAGCGGCATGCCCGGATCGCGAAGGACGAATCCAACAGCCGGGTTTTCCCAGACTTTGCCTTCGGATGAAAGCAAGGCATTGACAAACTTGTCCCACGGAACGTTGTCTCGCTGATTCTGCTTAACCCAGTCGCTGTATGGTCTGAGGTAGGTGTTGCCGTCGACGCGGTCGACAAGCCGCATGATGTCGGCCAGCCAGTTGTACATCTGGCTTCCGTAGCCGGGCTGCCCGAGGAGTCGATCGATCAATGCCGTGCGTTTTGAAGCTGACCGCGATCGCAGAAATAGTTTCGCCCGTGTCGCAGTTGGAATAGTGCCGTTCGTGTCGAGGTAAATCCGTTTGACGAATTGCTCGTCAGTCGACGGCTCGTTGGGCTTGAGTCTGTGCTTTCTTAAATCCGCTTCGACAAGCATGTCGATTCGGTTAGCCGAGCGAATCGCCGACGCTTGTAAACGAGGCGAGACCGGAGCCACTTCCACTTCGGTTTTCGCGGCTTGCGTCGGCAGGCGGGTTGACGGTGCTTTCTTAGCGGGAGCTTTCTTCTTCTGCGCGAATGCAGAGTCCAAAGCATCGGTCGAAAACAGGCCACTCAAAAGGCCGACGGCAACTGCCAACATCAGAAGAGTTCGTGACACGTCATCTACTCCGTTGAGGAAGAAGTCGTTGATTCAAAATGCGAGGCTGCCATCGCTAAGTGGTCTTGTTTGTAAATCCTGACACGGTTGATCGTTTGACCCGAAGCCGCAGGCGAAGGTGCGATTCTACGTTCAGAAACGCCTTCGCCTACGGCTTCGGGTCAAACAAACTTTCCATGCCAACCCTTTGACGATTTATGAAACCGACCACTAAGGCTGACTTAGCACGAAGGGAGCGTCGCAGGAAGATCTGATAGCCGAAAGTCCGACTCAAGTTGGGCCGACTGACGGAAACGATATGAACGGCGAATGCCAGTTTCGAGATGTGCTCGATCAGCGAGCCGAAGCAGTATAGCTATCCGACGCTCGAAATCACGCCGAGTTCCGAATCACGCCGAGTTCCGACGCAGCCTGTCTTCAGACACTTACTCGGCTGCAGACCCCGCATGTTCGTTGCGATCTGCGGAGAATTCAGACGCAAGTCGCTCGCCCGGAGGTTCAACGAAGTCAACGGCTGCTCCGTCCTTGATGAGGCGTCCCCCAAGTGTCACGACAAGCGAATTTGCATTCAGACCCGTCAGCACTTGAATCAGCTCTCCGTCACGAAACCCGACCGACACCGGCTGTTTCATGGCGACATTGCTGGCTTCGTCAACTGTGTACAGAAACTGTCCGCTGGCTGGGCCATGAATCGCGGACGCAGGAACCGCTAACGCATCGGCGAGTCGTGAAACGGTAATGACGACTCGACCGTGCATGCCTGGTTTAAGCAGAGCATCCTCGTTGGCGATTTCGATCATCACTTTTGCAGTCCGAGTCGCCGGATCAAGGACCGGTGATTGTCGCACGATTCGACCGGTGAACCGACGATTCGGAATGCCATCGACACTGACTGTCGCGGTTTCGCCCAGCTTGATTTTCGCATAGTCACGTTCAACGACGTTGACGACCGTGCGGATTGAGCTGAGGTCGACGATTCTCATCAGGATATCTTCCGCGCGAGCCAGGTCGCCGACATCCGCGCTCCGTTCGGCCACGTAGCCACTGATTGGCGTTGAAATCTGCAGCTCGTCAAGCGCCAGTCGGGCTCGTTCCAGATCGGCCTTCGCTTGCGCAAGTCGTGCGCGTTCGAGTTCTGTTTCGGCCTTGGAAACCAGGAGTGCAGAATCTGCTTCCTCGATCTGCTGGCTCGTGCTGACGCCGGAGTCGGCCAGTTCCCGGAGCCGCTGAACTTCTCGCAGTGCCTGCCCCTCTCTGGCGACCTGAGCTTTGACCTGCGCGGCGGCCACCTGTTCTGCGGCAGCGGCTCGACTGACCAGTTCGCGAGTCGACGCATCGTCGAGTTCGATGACTGTCTGCCCTTTTTTGACGCGGTCGCCAACGTCGAACGGAACGCTCTCGAGGTAACCGCTCAACCGCGAACGGATCTCGACCGCCGTAACTGGTTCGAGGCTGCCGACAAGCTCAATTCGTTCGGCGATCGGTCGTCTGACAACTCGCACGACATCCACGGCGGCGACGTCTGCCTGCTTCTCTTTCGGTTCAGATTCGACCGACACGAGCGACTCGCCATAGAGATGCCAGCCGAAGGCACCGCTTAGACCGACCGCGATCAGAAACAGGAAGTATCGCATCTACGGGGCTCTTTGGGGCAGGTTCACGGAGTATCAGCGAGGACGTTCCGAGATCGCGGATACTTTAGAAGTAGAAGAGAAACCAGGGTGGGACCACGAGGGGATTCGCGGGAGTTTTGGAGGGCCTTCAGGAACGCAGTTTTGCGGGGTCACATGCGAAAACGTTGATTCATTAAATACAACCTGCCCTTTGCAGGCAATCCCGGCCCGAGTGAAACGATCAGAACTGTCCGGATTTCTGGCGGCATTCTGCCATCGAATTTGGATTTGTCCGGATTACGGACAGCCGGTGTGGTTGTCGTTTTCGCATAATCATGATTTGATGCAGTGTTCTACGAGTGATGGGCAGTCACTGGCAGGGCCTTGAGTTCAGATTATGGGCAGTCTGGATTCCCTCGCCTCGCCATTTCCAGCGAAATGGTTTGCGGTTTACCGTGAGTAACGCACCTTTTGAAAGCAGCGATTCGGGCGAACGAGCCAGAGTCGATGGCACAATCATTGTCCCCACTCAGCCGAGTGAGGATGAGGGAATTACCATCGTCCGGCGTCGCGAGGATTCCACGTCGGAACGCGCTGCGGGGAAGAGTGACGGTTTGACTGCCCCGGCGAATGTGGACGAGCGGATGACCTCACAGGGTGCTCAGCCACCCGCTGCTCAGCCAGAGGAATCTTCAAACGCTCTGCGGATTGCCACGTTTAAGAGTGCGCGCGGGATCGTCCCGCTGACCGGCATTGAGCGGCTGCAGAACATCGCCACCCAGCTCAACGAAATCGATGCGCCCGGAATCCTGTCGATCTTGTCGGTCGAAGAAACTTCCGACGGCTGCCGAGTGACCATGCCCCCGGTTGCCGGCGTAACGCTTGAGCAATTGCTGCGAACACGTCGGCCGTCATGGCTCGAAGCTCTGCGAATCATCGCTCAGATAACAGACGCTTTGGTTCCTGTTCATAAGAACGGACTGGCTCACGGCTGCCTGGAGTCTTCCCGGGTCTTTGTGCAAAACCAGCAACTCACGAAGCTTGCGGATTTCGCGTTATGCCTGGTTTCAGACGAGCTGTCACCGTCTGATGATCACAACTCGTTTGCCTGCGTTGCTCCGGAAAACGTCGATGCGTTGCGTTTTCCGCTGACACCGCAGATGGACGTTTACGGTGTCGGAGTGCTGCTGTACCGGCTGGTTTGTGGCCGTTATCCGTTCCGCGCTGACAGCAGAAGCGAAGTCGAACGACAGATTCGCGAAGATGAGCCGCAACCGCCGCGACAGCTTGCCCCGGAAATTCCCCGCGAGCTTGAGCAGTTGTGCCTGCAGTGTCTCGCCAAGATTCCGGCCGACCGACCGACGTCGGCACGAGAATTGTCGAAGGCTTTCAATCGACTGCTGGTCAAACTCGAACAACACAACGCGTCCACTCTGAGTGAAAGCGACTCACTGACTTCGTCTCAGCGGATCAAAATCTCCGGTCCTGTTTCGGTACGCCGTTTGATGTTGCTTCAACCGGAATCAACCAACGGACTGCTGCTCGACACGCTGGCGACGACACTTGATCAGCTCGGCATTCAACCAGAGCCATGGTCGGGAGACGGCTTGCTGTTTTCGCTTCCAGCGTCGAATCCGAATTCCGATTGGACGGTTTCCTTTTGCGACCGGGTACTTCGTTGTCTGCGGGCCGTCGCCAGGGAGCAGCAGGCGAAGGAACAGCAGACCGCTGACGCGTCGCCGAACGAGCCTTCCGCTTCAGTGCGAATTCGAGCGATCTCAGTGCGGCTTCACTCGCGATTGGACGTCGACCAGCCGGTCAGTCCGGACGCTCTCGACCGGGAGGTTCTGCAGCTTGAAGCAACAATCACCAGTGGATCGGTCGAGGTCTGCAGTCGCGGCTGCGAACTGTTGATTCGAAGCCTGCATTGCGACGAATCGAAGTTCGAAACAGATTCGCCCGAGACAGGCTGTTTTCGGATAGCCGACCGCGATGGCGGAACGTTGGAAATTCAGGCACCACGAGTTCGTCGCGAAGCTCCGTTGACAGGCCGCAACTCGCAGTTCGCGATCCTGAAGTCGCGCTGGGACCAGACGTGCGAAGGAATGGGGCAACTCGTTCTGCTGATCGGCGACGAAGGCATGGGGAAAACCCGCCTGACGCGGGAACTTGTTGCTCACGCCACCGAAAGTTCCAACAACACCGCACGGACCATCGTCTGGAACTGCCGACCGTTCCAGCAGGGGCAGAGCCTTCATCCATTATTGAACTGGTTGCGGCACAGTCACGAACACTTCGACGATCTGAACGGAAACTCAACGATCACTTCCCGCATCGACACGCTCCTTGAATGTGCCGAAACGTCCATCGCTGAGCCGGGTTGTGTACTCGGATCAGAACTCGGAGTCCGAGACAGTTCGTACCGGTTACGAACCAGCCTGAGCGCCACGCAGCGCCGCGAGCAGTCCTGCCGAGTCCTCGTTGACTGGCTCAAAGGACAGGCCAAAGAGTCACCGCTCCTCCTCGTCGTTGAAGATCTCCAGTGGGTTGACCCGGCGACGTTGAGCTTTCTCACGCTCCTCGCCGAAGGTGAATTCAGCGACAGGATCATGACGTTGCTGACCTTCCGGTCTGACTTCGAAACTCCGTGGGGAAGCCGCGCTCATCAGACTCAGGTTGCGTTAAACCGACTGACCAAACGCCATGCGACGGCGATGATTGAAACCGTTTCCGGGCGTGAAAATATTTCCCCAGAACTCGTCGACAAGGTCCTCAAACGAACAGACGGCGTCCCGCTTTATATTGAGGCTGATGTGACAAATCCCGCGAGCGATTTGTTTCGTGAGTCGCGTTGATAAATTCGCAGGAAACAAAGTCCATGAATCACTCGGAAGAAAATGATCGCCCGGAAGAAAAATCGAAAGAGCCAAAAGTCGTCGGTAAAACGACTGGCAGCGCACACGACGCAACCGTTGACATACCAGCTCCGCCCGAGACTCCGCTCAACGATTTCGGCGAGACGATCGTTTCTGCTGGTAAGATCGTTTCTGCTGGTAATCGGACGAATACTGACCACGACGATTCCGCACAGGGAAGCATCCGTGCTGCAGCAGATGGCGACATCGATCAGATCGGCAAATACGAAGTTCGAGGAATGCTCGGGCAGGGAGCCTTTGGGAAAGTTTATCGAGGATACGACCCTCAGTTGGATCGCGAAGTGGCGATCAAAGTGCCTGTCACGAAAGGTGGCAAGCCCCACAGCGACAGCTTGTTGCAGGAGTTTCAGCAGGAAGCCCGCAATCTGGCCAGGCTCAATCACACCGGAATCGTGACGGTTCACGATGTCGCTGTGGACGAAGGTGTTTGCTACATCGTCTCAGAATTTCTGGAAGGGCCGGACCTGAACGAGTGGCTGCAGACGAACACGCTTTCGTGGCAGGACGCCGCGTCACTGACTGCTCAAATTGCAGACGCACTGGCATATGCTCACTCGCAAAGCACGATCCATCGCGATCTGAAACCCGGGAACATCATCCTGACGCAACAGACCGGCGCAGTTCGGCCGGTCCTTGTCGACTTTGGTCTTGCAATAACTGACGGTCAGACTGCCGGGTCTCAACTGGGAATTATCGCTGGCACGCCGAACTACATGTCGCCCGAACAGGCTCGCGGCGAAGGGCACCGCATCGACGGGCGAACGGATATCTACGCTCTGGGAGTCATTCTTTACCGACTGGTGTCGGGCGAGCTGCCGTTTACCGGGTCAAACCTCTCGGTTCTACTGACGCAAATCATCGAAGAAGACCCGCGACCGCCGCGACAACTCAACCGGTCTTTGCCGCGCGACCTGGAACGAATTTGCCTGAAGGCAATGGCCCGGGACATCGCTGATCGATACACGACTGCCGCCGATTTTGCAGACGATCTTCGACAGATCGTGCAGAGCGACCAGCAACAATCGAAAACCGAAGAGAAGAAAACGCGGCAACGGCAGGCTCCGGTTAAACGGCAGATCACCGTACTGAATTGTGAGTGCGAACTGTTTGAATCTTCTGAGTTTGTCGAAGACCTCGACCCGGAAGAACAACACGACTTACTGCAGGAATACCAGGACCTCTGCCGAGCTGCCGTCGAGAGATACGATGGCTCGATCATCCACGCCTCTGGTTCCGAGTTGATGGTCTGCTTCGGCTATCCGACTGCGTACGAAGACGCGGCGCAACGAGCCGTTCGCGCCGGATTGGAGCTGATTTCGCAAATCAAGAAGCTGCAGGCGCGTCTGGAAAAAGATCACGACATCAGCTTCACGGCATGGGCGGGAATTCACACCGGGCCGGCCGTGCTTCAGGAAGACGACAAAGGCGATCTGTCGCTGACGGGTGCTGCAAGGACGATCGCGTCGCACCTGGACCGCGTCTCGGAAGACGATGCGATCATCATCACTGACGCAACCAATCGGCTGGTACAGGGTTACTTCGTCTGCGAAAGCCAGGGTAAGTCGAAGATCAAAGGGGCCTCTGAGAAGGTCGAGGTCTTCCTGGTGGAAGGCGAAAGTGAAGCACGCACAAGACTCGACATTGCGGAGCCCGCAACGCTGACTCCGCTGATCGGTCGCGAAACGGAACTCGAAATTCTCAAAGACCTGTGGGAACAGGCGGACGAAGGCCTTGGACAGGTTGTGTGTGTGCTCGGCGAAGCCGGCCTCGGGAAATCCCGGCTCGTACGTGAACTCAGCGAGTACGTCCTCGAAGAATCGGACGTCGATGCAGACGCTGGTTCAGCACCGGTGATCGAGTGGCGCTGCTCGCCGTTCTTTCAAAACACGGGACTGAACCCGGCGATCGAGTGTTTCGGGCGACTGCTCGGTTTTAATCGTGAAGCATCGCCAGCTCGCCGATTCGAGATTCTCAACTCGCACCTCACCGACCTGGGCATGGGCGACGACGAATCAGTCTGGCTGGTCGCGACGCTGCTGGGTGTCCCAACCGCAGGTCAGATTCCGGAGCTCGCTCTAACCCCCATGCGTCAGAAAGAGCGAACACTCGAAGTGCTGCTGCAGTGGGTCCACGCAAACGCGGAACAACATTCCGTGCTCTTCATCGTGGAAGACCTGCACTGGATTGACGCGACGTCTCTGGAACTGGTCGGGCTTCTGCTCGACCAGGGCTTGAACGAGCGGCTGCTCTCGCTGCTGACGTTTCGCCCGGAATTCGAAACACCGTGGGGCAGCCGCAGCAACCAGACTCAGTTGGCGCTGAACCGGCTGACTCGGCAGCAGATCGAACAGATGGTCAAGTCGCGGTTGAATGTCGACGATGTTCCCGAGGAAGTGGCGACTCGAATCTCCGAACGAACCGAAGGCGTTCCGCTTTTCATCGAAGAGTTCTCGACAATGATCGCCGAGTCTGACGCCGTCGAAACCGTCGACGGAGTCACGAAAATCACCGCCGAGTTCGACATCGACGACATCCCGGCAACGCTGCAGGACTTGCTGGTTTCGAGACTTGACCGGCTCGGCAGTCGCACCGAAGTCGTGCAGATGGCTTCGACCGTTGGCCGAGAATTCAGCTACGAACTGATTCTGGGAGTGCTCGACCTCGACGCAAATACCCTGCAGGAAGAACTCGAACGACTCGCGCAGGCCGAAGTCATCTTCCAGCAGGGCACGCCGCCGCAAGCGATCTACACCTTCAAACACGCCCTCATCCAGGACGCGGCTTACTCATCGATCCTGCGAAAGAAGCTTCTGGAGAATCACCGCACCATCGGCGAATGTTTCGAAAAACAGTTTCCGCAAGTTGTCGAGTCACAACCCGCGCTGCTTGCTCACCACTTCACCGCCGGCGGGATCACCGATAAAGCGATCAAGTACTGGGAGACGGCCGGCAAGCGATCGCAGGCCAGCTTTGCAAACATCGAAGCGCAGGTTCAGTTTGAGAATGGGCTCAAACTGGTGGCCACGCTCGACGAATCTCCCGAACGCGATCAGCAGGAACTTGCCATCCAGATTCCACTCGGCACCGTCATGACGATGGCCGGTGGCTGGGCGAATCCTGCGGTCGAGAAAGTTCATTTGCGAGCTCGCGAATTGTGCGAACGGCTTGGTGAAGGTTCTCCGATTTACCATGTCACCTGGGGAATGTGGGCGTGGCGACTGCTTCGGAGTGAGCTCGAAATTGCCGACACACTTGCCGACGACGTCCTTGCTCTCAGCGAGGGACGCGACGATGGCTACCTGATGGAGGCCTGTTTTTCTCAAGGTTGCACAGGTTTATTCCGAGGCGAGTTCGACAAAAGCCTCAGCTACTTCGAGCGAGGATTCAATCTTTATGACAAGGAACGTTGCCAGTTTCATGCCGGGCTGACGGGGCAGAATTCAGGCTGCACGATTCTCGCTCACTGGGCGTGGGCTTTGTGGATTGCCGGCTATCCCGAACAGGCAATCGCCACCGGCCGACGAGGAGTCGAACTTGGCAAACAACTGAAAGACCCATTCAGCGAAGCATTCGCTGTCTACCATCTTGGCTGCGTTTATCAGCATTGCCTGATGGGCAAAGAAGCTCGCGAATGCGGTGAAGCATCCATCGCGATCGGCCAGGAACAGGGCTTCGGAATCTGGTTGGCGTTGGGAATGCTGTGCCGCGGTTCGGGACTCGTGCTCGAAGGCGAGCGAATTTCGCGAGGCGTCGAGCTCGTCAAACAGGGCTTCGATATTTTCCGCGGAACGGGAGCCGAACTCTCGCTCACGCATTACCACACCGTGCTGGCAGAAGCCTTCATGGCAAGCGATCGACTGGAAGACGCAAGGAAAACAGTTGACGACGGTCTCGATTTCGTCGAGCGATGCAGCGAGCGGTTCCACGAATCAAACCTGCATCGTCTCAAAGGTGAACTGATTCTCGCCGCCTCTCCCGAAAATCGAACCGAGGCGATCGCCGAGTTCGAACGGGCAGTCGAAATCGCGCGAAATCAGAAGGCAAAGTCGTGGGAACTGCGAGCCGCCATCAGCCTTGCTCAGCTATGGCAGGCTGACGAGCAGCAGTCACAGGCTCGCGATATTCTGACTACCACCTTCGAATCCTTCATAGAAGGCTTCGAAACGCCGGACCTGATCCAGGCAAAATCGCTACTGGGAGACTGGAATTCATGAGCAGCCACGAACAACCACCGGCCAACGATCAGGGCATCATCGACGAAATTGTAAAGTTCGGTGGTAATCTTCAACGACAGACCACACCCGCGCTTCGTGGTCAGCATCCGAAAATGCACGCGTGCCTGCACGGCGAGTTCCGGGTGCTGGACGAACTGCCCAAAAATGTTGCGGTGGGAGTTTTTGCAGAGCCGCGCAGTTTTCCTGTGTGGATTCGCTATTCGAATGGCTTTGGCACAGACGACCGACAGCCTGACCTGCACGGCATGGCCATCAAACTGATGGGCGTTCCTGGAGACAAACTCGGTCAGGAGAAAGAGTCGCAGGATTTCGTGCTGATGGATACCCCCTGCTTCTTCGCAGGCGATGTCGAAACACTGTTGCGATTCATCGAGCAGAAAGTCGCTCTGATGAGTCAGGGAAAAACGGAACCCGAGCAGTTCCAGGCTCTCAGCGTCAACTTTCCCAACGAAGTGCGACGTTTCCTGGAGATGGCTGGTCCGACGGCGGCACCACCATCGAACTCTCGGTATTGGAGTTGCGGCGCTTCGCTTTTGGGCGATCAAGCCGTTCAATACATGATCGAGCCGCAGGGCTTCGATTCCGAACCGTCCACGGCACTGGAAATTCCAGACTCGGAAAACTATGGGATCAAACTGCTGACCGAGAGTTTCATAACTCGTGCCGAAGACCTGGTCTTTAACTTCCACATTCAGAAACAAATCGACCCCGAAACCGAGCCGGTTGAAAACGCTTCGGTTGAGTGGAAGGGCCCGTACACGCGAGTCGCCGAACTGACGATTCCCGCACAGGACTTCACCGATCCCGATGTCGTCGAATTGGGAGATCTTCTGTCGTTCAACCCGTGGCACTCACTGCCCGAACACCGGCCGCTTGGTGGACTCAATCGCTCCCGCAAGCCTGCCTACGAGCAAAGCTCGCAAATTCGTCACGAAACGCTCGGCGCACCAATGATCGAGCCACGGCCAGGCGATACCCCGAAATCCGTATTGAAGAATATCGACAGGAAGTAAAGCTGCTCGAACTTTTCGGATGCTGAGACTCATATGGTTCCGGCAAGCTGTCAGTGTCGACGGAGGAATGTGCCTCACAATATCGACCACGAATCGCGATTCGAGCTGTTCAAACTGGAAACGAAGTTTAGCCTGAAGGATCGACTTCAAGGTCTCTTACGAATTCAGCGGAGCCAAACATGACGAAGCCACACCTTGCAGCGGCCACCACTCGACTTTCAGTTGCACTAACGATCCTTCTGGGTGCATCCCTGACGGTCTGCCAGGCTCAGCACATCACATACCTGGATCAGGGATGGGATGACGATACGCGGCAGCAGTTTTACTACACGCCGCAGGGTTCCGAATTGATTCGGTACAGCTGGTTCATGGCCTTGGAGCAGTCGGACTGTGCCTGCATGTTCCGGGACGATGACTACCTCGCCAGCTTCAAATTTCTGCCGAACGCTTCCAACGAACACAACCCCGATGGTCTGCCTGTGGGTTTCGTGGGCGAAGACAGCAAGGCCGAAGAACGTTGGATGGGCCTGACGTGTGCCGCGTGCCACACAACTCAGTTCGACTATCGCGGGAAATCCGTGCGAGTCGACGGCGGCACGACTCTGACCGACATGATCGCCTTCCAGCAAGCTCTCGTGGACGCCGTCCGAGCGACCGTTAAGCAGGACGACAAGTTCTGTCGTTTCGGCTGGCGAGTCCTTGGTCCACACGCCACGGCAGAACAGTTCGAAGAACTGCGTGTCGAACTGAAAGACGCACTCGCGGAACTTGCCGACTGGGCAGCTCACAGCCGACCAGCCAACCCCACTGGCTTCGGCACCTGGGACGCGGTCAACGTTCTGATGAATCAGGTCAACGCCAAGGCTCTTGACGAGCCCTCCAACAATCGCGTGCCTCACGTACCAGTCAGTTACCCATCGATCTGGAATTCCGACGAGATGGACAAGCTGCTGTGGAATGCGTCGGTTCATAACCTGACGCTGCGACAGATTGGCGAGGTCATCATCGTCTTCGGACGAGCAAAGGTCACGGTGACTGACAAAGGCCTGAGCATGAAATCGAGCGCCGACCTGCCCGGTCTGCAATCGATTTACGACACGATCGGCACGCTCGAACCACCTCGCTGGCCCGAAGACATTATGGGCAAGCTCGATTCGGCGAAGCTGGAACTCGGAGCAAAGATCTACGCCCGTGAAGGCTGCACCGCGTGCCACGCCAACAAACCTCCGTATCCGATGACGAAGCCAAACAAGTTTGGCAAAGAGTTTGTCAAGGTTTATCCGACACCGATTGGTCAGGTCGGCACCGACCCAAACTACGCGATGTATTTCGTCCAACGAACCGCCAAACCGGGAATCATGCTGCCAGCCTTCAAAGGAACTCCTTTCGAAAAAGCCGAAAACATGCCGGGGGCAGTCCTGTTCCTCGGAACGCTGGCCGGAATCACCATGTCCGAGATCAAGGCTATGGGCGTCGCAGAAGACGAGATTCCCTACTGGCTTGGCTATCGCGACATGCCGACGCTGCCAAAGACGGAAGAGGAACTCAACGCTCTCGTTCAAAGCCTGCTGGTCTACAAAGCCGCGCCGCTTCCGGGTGTCTGGGCAAGTGCCCCATACCTGCACAACGCCTCGGTGCCAACGCTCTACGACCTGCTGCTTCCGGAAGATCAGCGGCCGAAGACATTCACGCTTGGCAATCGTGAATACGATGCAAAGAAGGTTGGCTACCAGACGAAAGGCGGCGGCTATACGTTCGACACCTCAGTGAAAGGCCTTTCAAACGTCGGCCATAACTATGGAACAAAGATCACCGACGAAGAACGCTGGGCACTGGTCGAATACCTGAAGTCGATGTAGCCGCGTTCTGCCACTTGCACATCAGGCGACGAGCACAGATCAGGCGAGCCGTGGCCGTCAGGCCTCGGGTAAAAAGAACCGAAGACGGTCGAAGAACCCTCAGCCTTACGGCTGCGGTTGCCAATTTGATCAAGCAGCCTACGAAAGCACGTCCGAAACAACGTCACCGTGCACATCGGTCAGGCGGAATCGACGACCCTGATATCGGAACGTCAGCCGTTCATGGTCGATACCCATCAGGTGCATGATCGTGGCATGCAGGTCGTGAATGTGGACCGGATTCTCGACAACGTTGTAACCGTAGGAGTCTGTCTCGCCGTACGTTGTTCCGCCTTTGATTCCGCCGCCGGCCATCCAGATTGAGAAGCAGCGAGGATGATGATCGCGACCAAAACTCTTGGCCGTCAGTTTCCCCTGGCAGTAGTTCGTGCGACCAAACTCGCCGCCCCAGATGACCAGCGTGTCTTTCAACAGGTCTCGCTGTTTCAAGTCCTGAATCAATGCTGCTGATGGTTGATCCGTCTGCTCGCATTGATTGCGAATTCCGCCGGCCAGATTCCCGTGCTGATCCCACCCTTGATGGTAAAGCTGGATGAATCGCACGCCACGCTCGGCCAGCCGCCGAGCAAGAATGCAGTTGGCCGAGTACGTGCCCGGCGTTTTTGAATCCTTCCCGTACTGCTCGAAGATATGGTCTGGCTCTTTCGACAGATCAGTCGCTTCCGGGATCGATGCCTGCATCCGAAACGACAATTCATGCTGAGCGATTCGCGTTTCAATCTCCGGGCTGGAATGCTTCGCAATCTGCAATTCGTGCAGCTTCTTCAAAGCGTCGAGCATATTTCGTTTGCTCGACGCGTCGAGTCCCGCCGGATTTCCGAGATACAAAACCGGATCATTCCCTGGCCGAAAACGAACCCCCTGATGTCGAGACGGCAGAAAACCGCTGCCCCAAAAACGAGAGACCAAAGGCTGCCCACCTTTCCCTTTTGTATTCATCACGACAAACGCGGGCAGGTCGCTGTTCTCACTGCCGAGTCCATAATCGAGCCACGCGCCCATGCTCGGCCGCCCCGGAAACTGCGAGCCTGTCTGCATGAACGTCGTGCCGGGTCCGTGATTGATCGCTTCGGTATACATCGAACGGACGACGCAGAGTTCATCGGCCACCTTCGCCGTGTGCGGCAACAACTCGCTGAGTGAAAGTCCGCTCTCGCCGTGCTGCGCAAACATGAAGGGTGAACCCGCCAGAGGAATGCTCGACTGATTGCCGCTCATGCCCGTGAGTCGTTGGCCATTCCGAACTTCATCCGGAAGCTGCTCTCCGTGCTTTTCGTTAAGCAACGGCTTGTGATCGAACAAGTCGATTTGCGACGGCGCTCCGGATTGAAAGAGGCAGATAATCCGCTTCGCCTTCGGAGCGTGGTGCAGCTTCGACAGAACGCCGCCGGCCGCTTGCGATGCATTCTCAGTCCCAAGCAGGTCAGCGAGAGCCAAACCGCCAAGCCCCATTCCGAATTGCTGCAACAATCGTCGGCGAGGCATGAGCGACGCGGCTTCGAAACCTGTGCACTGATCATTCATCGTATTGATTCCCGAATCTCTCACGTTTAGCAACAACGAAAACAATTTTCATCGTGTGCCACTGGCTCTGCCAGTGCAAAACACCTTCCAGCTCGACTTCAACAAGCACTGGCAGAGCCAGTGGCACACCAATCTCCAAACCTCAGCTACCGACGATTCACGACCTCATCAAAACTAAACAAAGCATTCGCAACCGTCGACAACGCGGACAGCCGGTTTGCATCGAGTTTTGGATCGACCGGCCGCTGCCCCGTCTTGAGATACGCCGCTGCCTTCCCCGAATTCGTCGTGAAGTATTCAAGCTGCTGCGAATGCAGGTCGAACAGAATCATTAGCTCTGTCTTATCGGGAAGTCGCCCCGTCAACGTGCGAAACAAATCGACCAGCGCCGCGTGATGATCTTCGTGGTGCTGTTTGAGGATTGCCTCGCTTAAGACTCGAGCGGCTTCGACAAACTGCGGGCCGTTCATCAGCACAAAGGTTTCGAGCGGTGTCGACGTTCGTTCGCGACGAACCCGGCAGACGTCCCGCTTCGACGCGTCCAGCGTCATCATCACCGGAGCCGGTCCCGTCCGTTTCCAATAGGTGTAAAGGCTGCGGCGATAAAGCCCCTCGCCCTTGTCTGGCTTGACTGGTTTGAACGAGACCTCAACTTCGTAAGGTTTCGCCGGAGCACCGCCGATCTTTCGCACCAGCAAGCCGCTGGTCGCCAGAGCGTTGTCCCGCAACATCTCGGCTGGCAGACGAAACGTCGGCGACCAGGACAGCAGCAGGTTCTGCGGATCGCTCTTGAACGAGTTTTCGGACGGCTCTGAAGACTGTCGGTAGGTTGCCGACTTAACGATCTGTTTCAGAAGCCGTTTAACGTCCCAGCCATGCTCAACGAAATCGACAGCCAGCCAGTCGAGCAGTTCAGGGTGCGTTGGCGGCTGCCCCTGTCGCCCGAAGTCTTCCGGAGTTCGCACGAGCCCCTGCCCGAAAACCATCTGCCAGATTCGGTTAACGACGACCCGCGCCGCCAATGGATGTTCGGGCTGCGTCAGCCACTTCGCGAGCCCAAGACGATTACGTGCCGCACCGTCAGGCAACGCCGTCAAAACGCCTGGAGTTTCGGGAATCACTTTGTCCGTGCGAGCATCGTAAGCACCACGATTCAATAGAAACGTGTCCCGTCGAGTCAGCTCTTCACGCATCACCATAATTTCGGAAAGAGCATCGGCGATACCGTTCAGCTCTTTCCGCTTCTCATGCAGAGCCGTCAGCCTTGCCCGGTAGTCCGCATCGACGGTTGCCAGGTAGTAGTCGAAGAGAGACTTCGCCTTCGAAGCAGTCGGCGAATCCGTCAAAGCGTCAGCAAGACTCTTGTCATCACGAAGTTGAGCGACTTCGATCTCCGTCAGTTGGCGATCGAAAACTTTGAATTCATCAACCAGACCGTTGGTAAAGCCTCGATCGCGAAAGCGTTCTCCGATGGCGATGTTGTCGCCGCCGCCCCCGGTGATGTTCTTATAAAGGTTGTCTCGAACAACCTCGCGGTCTGCCAGTTCGCCGTTGACGTAAATGCTCAATCCGTCCGCTCGGCTGGAGCCGTCCCAGGTGACGACGACGTGATGCCAGTGGTTAATCGGTAGTTGGTTCTTCGTGCGAATTCGAATCGCGTTTCCCGGCCAGAAATGAATCAGTGATGCACTGAGCCGTCCATCTTCGATGAGAAGCTGGTAGCCGCGGCTGCCGGCGTCGGTCCATGCTCGCGAGCGATGAAAGATAACAGCTCGATCTTTCACATCCGGAGTGTTTATCCACAGGCTGACCGAAAACGGTTCGGACCGTCGGAAGTTTCCGACTTTCAATCCGACAGCGTCGTCGCCACTCAGCTTGATGGCTTTTCCTATCTGACCATCAACGGATTGGTTCCCACCTTTGGCGGCACCCTCAAAGTCCAAATGAGCGATCTGTCCGGGAATCAACGTTTCGGGATTCGGTTCTGAATCCAGCCATGCCTTGAACGCGCCTCGAGTCTTCTCAGAATCCGCCAGCGCTTTCAGCGCGGCATCCGCGTGTTCAACATCCTGCTCAGCCTCTGCGATCTTTGCTTTCGTTGCTTCATCGGCCATGACGAGCGTCGGCGTGGGGACGGACGGCGTGAAGTACGAATACAAACCCGCTTCGGCGATGTTGTCGAAGAAGGCCGAGAGCTGGTAGTACTCCTTCTGGGGAAGCGGGTCGTACTTGTGGTCGTGGCAGCGGCAACATTCCATCGTCAGGCCAAGGAAGGCAGTCGCGAATGTCTGCGTGCGGTCGGCGACGTACTCGATGCGGAATTCTTCCGGCACGCTGCCGCCTTCGACCTTCTGAGGATGCAGACGGTTGAACGTCGTCGCCAGAATCTGATCGTCGGTTGCGTCTGGGAGAAGGTCGCCGGCAAGCTGCTCGGTGACGAACTGGTCGTACGACATGTTCTGATTGAAATCCCGCACCACCCAGTCTCGCCACGGCCAGACGAAACGATCGCGATCCACCTGGTAACCGTACGTGTCGCTGTACCTGGCCGCGTCCAACCAGTCCGTCGCCATTCGCTCGCCGTACGCCGAATTCTTCAGCAGACGATCGATGACTCGTTCCACCGCGCCGGGTTGCTTGTCGTTGAGAAACTCGTCGATCTCCGCCAGCGATGGCGGCAGTCCGGTTAAGTCGAAACTGAGCCGCCGAATGAGCCGCTCTTTCGATGTTTCTGACGCAGGCGAAAGTCCGGCTTCTTTCTGGCGTGCAAGGATGAAATGATCGATCTCGTTGCGACACCATTTGGCGTTGCCCACTTTCGGCAAGGCGGCCTTCTTCGGAGGGATAAACGACCAGTGCTGCTGCCACTTCGCTCCTTCTTTGATCCACTGGCCGAGGATGTCGATCTCGTCCTTAGTCAGGGCCAGCTTCGAATCAGCAGGCGGCATGCGGACGTCAGGATCGTCGCTTGTGATTCGTAGAAAGAATTCCGATTTCTCTGGATGGCCGGGAGCGATGACGTCATCCGAAACGGCTCCTTCGAGATCAAACCGAAGTTCCGCTTCGCGAGTCGCTTCGTCCGGCCCATGACAGAGGAAACAACGGTCGGACAGGATCGGCAGCACGTCCCGGTTAAAGCTGACCTTGCTCTGTGCGTGCAAACGGCCGGGCATCGCCACTGCAAGCAGGCTGGCAACGATCAACAATCGCGACAAACGACTTCGACATCTCATCTCAAACAATCCTGACGTTGATAACTTCACTGGGGCGAGCTCTAAAGAAGTCGCCTGTTCCGTGATCGTAGGGTATGACAAGCGCAGCGCCGGCATACCATGGGGATCCGATCTAACGAAAGGTACGCCGGCGCTGCGCTTGTCATACCCTACACAATGCACGACGCGACTTGACGGATGGTCTCGATTTTCGGGGTCGATGTCGACTTCGGGCATGAGTTTGTAGAGGGAGTTGTCGTAGGATGGCATGTCTGGTGAGTGGTGGATCAATCTTGTCCGGAATTCTTCGGGCGTTGGGAAGAACGATTCCAACGACGATGATTCCACGCGGTCGTTAAAGACGACGCAAATCACGGCGAGGTGTCAGTCATGAGTTTGTCACGACGTGCGCTGCTTCGATCGAGCGTTGCTCTTTCTCTGGGGGCGGTGCAGGCGTCGGACATGGTGAGACTGCGGCGAGCTTCGGCAGCGGAGGGATCGTTGCGGGCGGTCGCTGCGAATGGCAAGGCGAAGTCGTGCGTGTTCATCTTTCTGTTTGGAGGACCATCGCACATCGACCTGTGGGATATGAAGCCGTCGGCTCCGGACGGAATTCGCGGCGAGTTTCAGCCGGTCTCGACCAGCGTCCCCGGGATCCAGATGTGCGAACACCTGCCGTTGCTCGGGCAGCAGATGCATCGGTTCTGTCTGCTGCGGTCGATGCGGCATCGGATGCCGGTACACGGTCCGGCGTGCAGCGAGGTTTATTCCGGGCGTCCTTATTTTGGACCACCGATTACCGACCAGGCCACTCCGGAAGACTGGCCGTCGATCGCCGCGATGGTCCACCGGTTTGGCTCGCGTGACGGTTCGCGAAGCGAGGTTGGCTCGCAGGACGGTAATGGCGTGCGCAGCGGTGGGCTGCCGAGTTCGGTCGTGCTGCCTTGGTACACGCAGTTTGTCGGGCAGGATCGCCGCATCGCCGGGCAGACGGGCGGGCGGATGAGCGAGCAGTTCAATCCATTTCTTGTCGAAGGAAATCCAAAGGAAACGGATTTCAAAATGCGAGGCCTGCAGCTGCCGTCGGAAGTCACGTCCGCAAGGTTTCGGCAGCGGCGACAACTGCGGGAGCAGCTCGACCCGTTTGGTCTGAAGCCGGCGCAAAGCACGTTTCAGACGGGACTGGTGGAATCGAACTTTCATTCGGCCGCGACGCTGGTCGAGAACGCGGGGTCCGTCGGCGCGTTTGATCTCAGTCGCGAATCAACCGCGCAGCGGGCGCAGTACGGTGAAACTCGCTTCGGGCAAAGTCTGTTGCTGGCACGGCGGCTGGTCGAATCGGAGGTTCCGCTTGTCACCGTCAACTGGGACGACGATCACAAGGACGACAAGGTCTCGCCTCACTGGGACACGCACGCGTTGAACTTTCCGAAGTTAAAGGACCGATTGTGTCCGGTGTTTGATCGAGCGATGGCGACGTTTCTGCAGGAACTCGACGAACGCGGCCTGCTGGAAACAACGCTGGTCGTCGCGCTGGGCGAATTCGGCCGCACGCCAAAAATCGGAGTCGTCACGCAGAACGGGATGACTGCAAAGACAGGCCGCGACCACTGGCCGCACGCGTTTACGGCGATCGTCGCCGGTGGTGGTGTGCGAGGCGGTCAGGTTTACGGATCGACGACGGCCAACGGTGGGTACGTGGCGGAGCGGCCGGTCAGTCCAGCCGACCTTTCGGCAACGATCCTGTCGCACCTGGGGATTGATCCGTCGATCGAATACGAAGACCACTTCCTGCAAGTTCGACAAAGACTCAGCGAAGGCCGACCGATCGACCTGAATCTGTGACGTCACGCCGGGGCGATCACACGTAGCAACCGTCGGACGGCGTTTCACTCATGCAGCTCGAAGCTGGCTTTGGCGGCGACCTTGCCGTGGCGCGATCGGGACGAAAATCACGCTGCCGGCGCAGCGGTTGCCCATCCGCCAGAGCAACGCTTCGGAAGTTGCGTCGTTAGAGCTTACAATTCGGCAACGTGCTGCGGCCTCGCCTCGAAACAACGTCCCTGAAAATCGAACAGAGAACGACTTATGAAAATCCTGACTGCGATCCTGCTTCTGGCGACCGTTTCGGCGGCTGCGGAAGACCGACCGAACATTCTGTGGCTGACGTGCGAAGACAACAACGTCAACTGGGTAGGCTGTTACGGGAACCCTCACGCCGACACGCCGAACATCGACGCGCTGGCAACCGAAGGTTTTCAATACATGCACTGTTACGCGAATGCTCCGGTCTGTGCTCCGTCGCGAAGCACGTGGATCACCGGCGTGCATGCTCTGTCGATGGGCACTCATCCGATGCGTAGCCGATACCCGATCCCTCACGACAGGATCAGCTACTACCCGGACCTGCTGAAGAAGGCCGGGTACTACGTCGGCAACGCGAAAAAGACGGACTACAACATCGGTGGCCGCAGCGATGGCGACGCCTGGGACACGAACAAAGCCGACTGGAACGTTCTGAAACAGCAGCAGCCATTTTTCATGGTGATTAACAGTACGAAATCTCACGAGTCGAAAGCGTTCGGCGACGTCAACAACACGACTCACAGTCCGGATGACGTGCGGCTGGCGAAGTATCACCCGGACATTCCCGACGTCCGCAAAAACTACGCTCACTACCATGATCAGATGAAGAAGATGGATGCCGATATCGGTCTCGCTCTTGAACACCTGGAAAAAAGCGGCCTCGCGGAAAACACCATCGTCATCCACAACTCGGACCACGGCGGCGTCATCGCTCGAAGCAAACGGTTTCTGTTCAACAGCGGAACGCACTGCCCGCTCATCATTCGCATTCCTGAAAAGTTCAAGCACCTTCGCCCGGCCAAACCAGGCAGCAAAGTGAACCGACTTGTCAGCTTTATCGATATGACGAAGACGTGGCTGAAGATCTGCGGCGCGGAAACGCCGGACTATCTGCAGGGAAAAACGTTCCTCGGTCCTGATGAAGAAGCTCGCGAGTACCACGTCAGTTTCCGATCGCGCATGGATGAACGATGCGATAATGTCCGCGCGATTCGCGACGGCAGATTCCTCTACATCAGAAACTACATGCCGTACGCACCGTGGGGACAGCACCTCAACTATCTCTGGACTATGAAAGCGACAACGGCCTGGGAAGCTCATCATCGAGCCGGCAAAACGGATGCCGTGACGGGCCGGTTCTTCGGCACCAAGCCCATGCACGAGCTGTACGACTCAAACGTCGACCCGGACAACGTCAACAACCTTGTCGACGATCCGAAGTACGCGAAGGATGTGGCAAGACTGAGCAAAGCTCTCGACGCATGGCAGGTCAAGCACTTCGATTCCGCACTGCTGCCCGAAAGCGAAGTTGTGAGACGCTCGGAAGACGCCGAAACGACGATCTATGACCTGGTCCGCGATCCGTCGCTCTACGATCTGGAGGCCTTCCAGACTGCCTCAGCGAAGGCTTTGTCGCTGGACGCTGCCAACCTGCCGGGCTTTTATCGCGACCTGAGTCACGCGGATGCCGGGGTCCGTTACTGGGCAATTGTGGGATGTTTCAACCTTCAGAAAACCGCTCGCCTGGACGCTAACTTCATTCGAAAAAGTCTCAGCGATAACTCTCACCATGTTCGGGCAATGGCTGCCTGGATTCTGTACCGAGACGGCGACAAGGCCGCCGCTCAGGAATGCTGGAATGACATGCTCCGAAACAGCTCGTACGCCTCGCTCAAGATCTTCAACATCATCGACTGGATCGGCGACGGCACCGAGGCCTACGCCGACGCCATGAAGGCCTGTGACTTCAGTCACGGAGGCTACGTCCAGCGGATGAAGCAGTACCTGGGCATCGCCAAAGAAGAGCCGAAGAAGAAACGCGCAAAGACGAAGAAGTGAGGCTCTCTCTTGAAAGCAGTTTCCGATGACCGCGATCTCAAACCATGAACTCTGTTGTGTGGCAGATTCGTTCGATTCTTGATTTCAACCTGGCCACGGCTTCTGATTTCAATCTGACGAGACTGATTCCCGCTCATTTCTTGCGTTTCTTGTGCTGTTCTGCGGCCAGTACTCTGCTGGATTCCTGATCAGCCACAAGAAGGCACAGAAGTCGCAAAAACAGCAAACAGGAATTACTACGGAACTGTCCCGAAATAAGCTCCTTGTTTGACCCGAAGCCGCAGGCGATGGTGTTTCAGCCGCCGGCACGCGTTCAAAACACCATCGCCTGCGGCTTCGGGTCAAACAAGGCAAA
>Ga0316208_1000189_pt1 | contig 86329 bp, 80 predicted proteins | sample 3monopyrite_MG_FD_204944 | JGI IMG/M metagenome (GOLD analysis project Ga0316208, IMG submission 204944) | Microbial mat bacterial communities from mineral coupon in-situ incubated in ocean water Damariscotta River, Maine, United States -... | ecosystem: Environmental > Aquatic > Marine >... | reverse complement strand
GCTTATCATCGATATTCTTTTAGGTATTACCCTCATCAATGTAAGCACCCACACAAATTACTTCATCATATTTTTTTAAAGAGCTGAATCAGGATTCTTATTTCTTCAATAAAATCAACCGCTTGCGACGCTGTCTTTGATTGTTTGCCTGTTCAAGAGGTGCGTATTATACGGCTTCATTTTTTACCGTCAACCGCTTTTTCACTTATTTTTGCGTTTTTATCATAAACACCTGAAGTCGATCGATTTCCATACAATTGCGAGATTTTATCAAAAATATACTAAAGCATTTTCATAACGTGTCGATTATTTACATAATCACAGGCTTAAGGATTCACCTGTCTGTCTTTAATTATATGCCACTACCGCTTTATAAACGAGGAAGCTATGACAACAAAGGTCTTAGTAGTCGATGACTCTTTAGTATCCAGAAAGATGCTAATCAGGTCACTCCCAAAAGATTGGGACGTTAGCATCACTCAAGCCGTCGACGGGCAGGATGCAGTAGAAAAATATCACCAGGGCCTGGCTGATGTCATGTTTTTAGATCTGACAATGCCGGTCATGGATGGTTACCAGGTGCTTGAGACATTACAAAAACAAGGTCTGGATACATTTATCATAGTCGTAACTGCCGACATTCAGCCTGAGGCAGAAGAAAGAGTCCGCAAACTCGGTGCGATGGGATTCGTGAAAAAACCGGTCGACATGGAGAAGGTGATGCCAATACTCAAGGAATACGGGATCCTATGAACAGCGCATCAGATATGGAAGTCGGCTTAAGTGAAGAGCAAAACGAGGTTTTGCAAGAAATAGTCAACATTGGAATGGGAAAAGCGGGAGACTCGCTTGCCCGAATCCTTAAAACCTTTGTCGAACTATCAATCCCGCGCATAAAACTCACCAGTATAAATACGCTCAATGACGACATTTCGCACTTAGTCGGCGACAAAGCGATGGTTACCGGTGTTCGCCAGGCTTTTTTCAGTTACTGGCGAGGCGAAGCGATCATTATATACGATCAAAATGGCTGCAACGAACTTGCGTCACTTATGGGCTATTCTTCCGACCTTGACAACCACGCCGAAGTTGAACTGCTGCTTGACGTCGGCAATGTACTGGTCGGCGCCTGCCTAAATGGAATTGGAGAATTGCTAGAAGTCGAGCTAAACTTTAGCCCGCCATCGGTAATCGCCAGCAATGTCCCTATTGAAAAACTCTTCGACCCTAAAAAAATGTCTTGGTCTCACACGTTAATGCTGGAGGTGAATTTCGGGCTGGAAAACATGCGATTCAAAAGCCACCTCTTAATTATGATGTCGGAAGAGACTATTCGCACATTAAAAGACGATATAAATAAATTCCTTGAAGGATTGTAATATTTTATGATAACCAGCTTTTCATCATTGAGATTACTCGAGGAAATTGTTGACCGTATCAACGCTGGTGTTTTTGTTGTTAACAAAAACTACGAGCTGGTTCTGTGGAATAGTTACATGGAAAACTATAGCCAACATAAGGCTAACGACGTACTCGGTAAAAATATTTTCACCCAGTTTCCGGAACTACCAACTGCCTGGCTAGAACAAAAAATCCATAACGTTTTTGTACTGAAAAATTTTTCTTTTACCTCCTGGGAGCATCGCCCCTATCTATTTAAGTTTTTGCATAACCGCCCTATTACCGGCGGCATTGACTACATGCGCCAAAACTGCACATTTCTGCCAATAAAAGGCGAAACTGAAGACATCGAATTTGTCTGCGTGACTTTAGTCGACGTCACTGACACCAGCATCTACGAAAATATGTTAAAAAGCGCGGTAAAATCACTCGCCGAGGCCAGTAACCGGGATGGTCTTACCAATATTTATAATCGACGCTTTTTAGAGCAAACCATGTCAAAAGAATTTGCCCGGATTAAACGCTATGGAGGCAAGCTTTCTTTTATTATTATTGATCTTGATCACTTTAAAGCCGTTAACGATAGTTACGGACACCTCGCAGGCGACGAAATACTGAAAGTAACTGCGAAACGCCTCACAGACTGCCTGCGCAGCTGTGATATTCTTGCGCGTTATGGCGGAGAGGAATTCGCGGTGCTGCTACCCGAAACGCCAATGGACGGCGCTAAAATTTTGGCTGACCGCCTATGCTTAGCGCTCTCTCAAGAGCCCGTGCTTTACGATGGCATTGAAATTAGTACCAGCGGAAGTCTTGGTGTATCAGAATTACAGGAGAATATGGAAACGCATGAGGATCTTATAAGTCAGGCTGATGAGGCTATGTATTTATCCAAAGAGAACGGCAGAAACCAGGTCACAATTTACGACAACAAAACAAGCACACTTATCCCACCAGGCGCTTCGAACGACAATACAAACATCAATAATTCTCATGAGCAGGAACAACCTGTTACGGTAATATCAGATTTAGAAGAAAATCCGGAAATAACCGCAAATGACGATGAAGTAAAACCTGTAGACTCACAAACAAAAGAGGTAGTCGAAGCCAAGTCGAAGCTTGAGCCTGAGCCTGAGCCTGAGCCTGAGCCTGAGCCTGAGCCTGAAATTGAACCAGAACCAGAACCAATATTGCCAGCAAACGATGACAAAAATAGTGAAACTGATCTAGAGAAAAATACAATTTATGTCACTATCGGCCATAAATAGACACTTAATAAACCACACTCTTAATTTGGCCCGAAAATCGCATTACCTCCTCTAACGTTTACCCATGTTTTTCAGCAGTGACGAACATGGAAAAAACAATTAATTCGTAAAAAATAAACAAGCTCAAAATTTAACCCAAAACTGTGAACCAGTTCATTAATGATTTATCAAATCACGACGATACAGGGCTTGAGGGCTTCGTTATTTTGCGAACAGTCTGAAAATTGGTTATTCTTCCTATAAAGGACTTTAGAATAATAATATCAGACTAATATAGTCGCTAATACAAAGACAGCGATAACACAGTTAAAGTAAACAGTAGGGAACATGACTAATTTAATCAGCCGGATCCAGGATATTGCATCACGCAGCAAAAGCCGCAATAGCGTATTACAAACAACACATTGGGTCTTGATTGCATCATCACTTTCAATTTCTGCACTTTTGCTCACGGGCTTATCAACAACAAATGCTGAAGCGAATAAAACTCAAGCTGCAGCCATATCAGATAGCGACAGGGTTACCTTTCAAATAGGCATTCCTCACATTTCAAATTATGCGCAGATTACTCAGGAGCCTGTGGAGGAGAGCACATTAAACAACGCTGCTATCACTAAAACAATCACAGTTAAAAGCGGCGACTCTCTTACCCGAATCTTTAACCGAATCGGGCTTAATGCCCAACAGGTAAATCACGTTACACAGCTAGGTAAAAAAGCCAAAGCATTGACGAAATTGAAACCTGGGCAAAAACTGGACATTACAGTTAACAGTAGTAAAGAGTTACAAAAACTGGTATATCACATTGACAAAACCCACAAACTATTCATCAACAAACAAAATAATAAATTTATTGCCTACAATGAATTACGTGAGTTTGAAACCCGTGTAACATATGCCAAAGGGGTTATAAAGACGTCTTTATTTGACGCCGCGCACGAGGCTGGCTTAAGTGACAACCTGACAATGGATCTTGCTTATATTTTTGGCTGGGACATCGATTTTGCATTGGACATACGCAAGAATGACAGTTTTGTATTAACCTATGAAGAACTGTTTCTTGATGGCGAAAAAGTGCAAAACGGCAATATACTGGCAGCTGAGTTTATCAACCAGGGCAAAAGCTTTAAAGCCGTTCGCTATACCGATAAAAAAGGTAGAAGCAGCTATTACTCTGAAACAGGCAAAAGCATGCGTAAAGCATTTTTGCGCAGCCCAGTCGACTTCAGCCGCATCAGCTCCCGTTTTGGTAAACGACATCATCCAATCTTGAAGAAAAGACGCGCACACAAAGGCGTAGATTATGCGGCGTCCCGTGGCACACCAATAAAAGCATCAGGTGATGGTAAAATCATCTGGCGCGGTAGAAAAGGCGGCTACGGAAAGACTGTTATTATTAAACACGCAAACCGATACAGCACGCTTTACGCCCACATGAATAGTTATAACAGAAAAGCACGATCAGGATCGCGCGTGAAACAAGGACAGATTATCGGTTATGTTGGCAGCACCGGCCGCGCAACCGGTGCCCACTTGCATTATGAGTTTCGTGTAAACGGTGTGCACCGCAACCCATTAACAATTAAATTGCCAAACGCGGCCTCAATCCCTAAAAAATACCGCAGTGATTTCAAAAAGAAATCTCAGCCGCTAGTCGCTCAATTAGGCATTATTAAAAATACTAATTTAGCACTTAGCGACTTCCAATAGCTGAAAAATGAAAAAATACTACTACACAGGGATGTGTTAAAAGGTGCAAGCAAAATCCGAAGAAGTTTTTATCGGATTAATGTCCGGCACCAGCATCGACGCAATTGATGCCACAGCCGTTAGCATCGGCAATAATAAAATACAGGTTATTGCCACTCATACCCACCCTATTCCCAATGAAATAAAACAATCGATAGCCTCTCTGTGTCAGCCCGACGACAATGAAATCGAGCGCACCGGCAAACTCGACCATGAATTGGGCCAGTTATTTTCAGAGGCGGTCCTCGAGTTACTTTGTCTTAACAATTTGAAATCGGCCGACATTGCAGCCATTGGCAGCCACGGGCAAACTATTCGCCACGCTCCAACCGGACACCATCCATTTACACTGCAAATCGGCAATCCTGCGCTGATTTGTGAAACCACCAATATCACCACGGTTGCCGACTTCAGACAAGCAGATATCGCTGCTGGCGGCCAGGGTGCTCCATTAGTTCCCGCTTTTCATCACGCCGTATTTCTTGATCAACAAATAAAACGGGTGATCTTAAATATTGGCGGAATGGCAAATATTTCTATTATTGAGCAAAACAAAGAAATAAATGGTTTTGATACCGGGCCAGGAAACATATTATTAAACGAGTGGATACTGCAGCAGCGAAACTTGCCGTACGATAAGAATGGGGAATGGTCTAAAAGCGGCATCGCCAATAACCCATTATTGGAAGAAATGCTGGACGATAACTATTTTTCACAAGCCCCACCCAAAAGTACCGGAAGGGAGTATTTTAACCTAAACTGGTTAAGTGAGTGCCTATCAGATATTAACGATACACCGGAAAACATACAAAGCACATTATGTGATTTAACTGCTCGATCAATCAGTGATGCGATAAAAAAATACGCAAAGGATTGCGAGCAAATATTGGTATGCGGAGGCGGTGTTCACAATCAGGATTTAATGTCACGTCTGACACAATATAATAATGCAACAATATATTCTACCGCGCAATTTGGATTAGACCCGGATTACGTTGAGGCCGCAGCATTTGCCTGGCTTGCCAGACAAATGCTGCATAATATTCCCGCGAATGCGCCCGCTGTTACCGGCGCAAGACACCCAGTTTTGCTTGGTGCGATTTACCCTGCCACACCACGCTGACTTAATGGCACATAACTCCGTACCCCTTCACCCGTGTAAACTTGAGTCGGCCGGAAAATTCGATTATCAGCTAACTGTTCTCGCCAGTGCGCCAACCAACCGGCTGTTCTGGAGATGGCAAATACAGAGGTAAACTGATCGGTAGGGATGCCCATCTCGGCGTATAAAATGCCGGAATAAAAATCCACATTTGGGTATACACCCTTCGCGCCTAGGCGCTCTTCAGCAGCCGCCTCAAGTGTCAGCGCCACTTCAAACAACGGACTAATGTCACCACCACGCTCAGCAACCAGTTTTTCAAATTGAGCCTGTAATATTGTTGCTCTGGGGTCTTTTACGTTGTATTCACGATGACCGAAACCCCAGATTTTTGCTTTATTTTTAAGCTGCGTATCTAACCAGAGTTTAGCATTTTTAGCATCGCCGATATTTTCTAACATTTCGACGACTTTTTCATTCGCCCCGCCGTGAAGCGGCCCGGACAATGTACCAATAGCTGCCGCACAAACGCCATACGGGCTCGCCAGTGTGGAACCAGCAACTAACGCAGCAAACGTTGACGCATTTATAGTGTGCTCTGCATGCAAAACAAGACAGGTGTCCATGATTGAAGCAAATGTCGGGTCAGGCTCTTCACCCGTCATCATATACAGAAAGTTTTCAGCGTACGTCAAGTCATTTCTTGGCTCAACAGGGTCGTAACCGTTACGAATGTGCTGCCACATTGCAACCAATGCTGGCATACGCGCCAAGAGTTTTACCGTCATGTTATGAATGTAGTTCAAATCATCACATAAATCAGGTGATGTTAAACAATCGTTGCCCGGGTAAAACACGCCTAAACTGGCAACCGCCGTTTGAAGAATCTCCATCGGATGGCCAGTTTCCGGTAAGGCTTTCATTAACGTGCGAATGTTAAATTTTATACGTCGATTTCGACGCAACTGAGCATCAAAAACACCCAAATCATGCGCCGAAGGCAATTGACCGTCAAGCAACAACAGGCAGGTTTCTTCAAATGTGCTGTGTTTTGACAGCTCTGCAATCGGGTAACCGCGATACGACAATATGCCTTTTTCACCGTCTATATTGGAAATATTTGACTGCGTAGCAGGTACGCCTTCCAGCCCCGGCAGATATTCATTCATAACTAAAAAACTCCCTGAATTGCAACAATTTAAATCTAATTGGGAAATATAACATGTCGACAGACAGAAGGATTTATTACCCATAAAAAAAGGAGGGGTAAGCCTCCTTTTTTTATGCTGCTTTTTACGCTTCTGTTGCGATTGCACAACAAAAAACCACCATAATATTACGTGATTTTAATGACTTACACCGAAAATGACGACCCACAACCACAGGTTGTAGTTGCATTCGGATTACGAATAACGAACTGCGCGCCTTCTAAGCCTTCGGTATAATCTATTTCTGCACCGGAGAGATACTGGAAACTCATCGGGTCAATCAATAGCTTAACGCCATTTTTACTTACTTCGGTATCACCTTCACCAACTGTTTCATCAAATGTAAAGCCGTACTGAAAACCGGAACAACCACCACCCGATACAAACACACGTAACATCAGGTTATCGTTACCTTCTTCTTCGATTAACGCTTTTACTTTTGAAGCCGCAGCTTCAGAAAATTCTAACGGGTTATCAAAATCAAATTCTTTTGCTGCATCACTCATAATACACCTCAGCTATATAGTATCGCCGCAATTATCCTATTCCGCACAAGCTCAGTCAAGATTTTTCGTTTGCGCCGGGAGCATAGGCATTTCCCTTAGCATTTTCAGGCAGATGCTCTAGTTTGCGGTTTTCGCCCTCTGTGCGGTGAACCAGCTTGCCATTAACTTCGGCACCAATCGCCATTTCAATCAAATTATAGTATACATTGCCGTTAACGCGCGCCTGAGGAGCAAGCTCTACTCGCTCTGTGGCGTAAACATCACCAATCACCTGTCCGTTTAACACAACATTTGGTATCTTGACTTCGCCTTCAATTGTTCCTTGGTCGCTGATTGTTAACAGTGAACCCGGGTCCGTGGCCTTAACATTGCCTATGACTTTTCCGTCCACGTGTAAACCACCTGTAAACACAATGTCACCGTGAATTTCAGTATTTTGACCAATTAATGAATCAATTTTGGCGGTTCTTTTTTTTCTGCCCAACATATTTTCTTTGCTCCTTTGTCCCTTACGAAGAACGGGTCATCGCACGCTCACAAGGGTGCAATATTTAACGATCATTTATTGATTACAGTGCGATCAACACATAAAGCTACGTATCAAAACCAAATAAATTACCTATCACTCCGCTATCGTCACATTTAAAACAATGCTGAAGCCAAGTTAAGGTCATTTATTAAAAATAATTGACGGCAAAGCATCTGCAGCTTATTTTTATTTTAAATCTTAATATCTCGCACTACTAATCAGGCAATATTCTCTCCACGAAAAACCAATATTTATTTATCAACCCCCTCCGGCCACACAGAATAACCCACTTATTATATCCGGACTAGAAGGCTGTCGGACTTAACACTATTTTCGCAGGTAACCACGCATATTCACTAAACTCTTTTAATTATTTGTCGCTATAGTACAAAGAGAGAGTAATCAGTCGCTTGTATAACGGCATAATTTGTGAATTAGTAATACCAGACAAGGAAAAATACGTTTTGTATAACAAGAAATCTCCCCTCACATTGAACACAAAAAACACAATGTTACTTTTACTATTGTTGCTGGTTCCTTTCACGGCAATCGCTGAAACTTTGTACGTCAGTGATACCTTACGGGTTGGTATCAGAACAAAACCTAACAGCAGCGTGCCGTCTATCGCCGTCGTTAGATCAGGTGTGGCCGTTGAAGTGTTACAACGTAAGGGAAGTTACATTCAAGTTAGAACAAAAAACGGGATCGAAGGCTGGGTTAAAGGCGCATATTTTTCAAGAAATATACCCGCAGCTAAAAAACTCGACAATGCATTAACCAAAATCGCAGCACTTAATAAAGAAGTCAGCTCACTGGCGAAACAAAACAAAACAAAAGCAACAACGCCTGATCTGAGCGACAAAGTAAACGCGCTTGAGCCCAGAAACCAGGCGTTAAAAACGGAAATTTCATCTCTGAAATCCAACCCCATCGCCATCACAAAAACTGAATCTCAGTATTCAATCAGCAACATCAGCAAAAACATGCTTTACATTACTTTAGGTATAATTCTCGTTTTATTCAGCCTTGGCTTTTTGTTTGGCGTTTCCTGGCATAAGAATCAAATCGCGAAACGAATGGGTGGCATGAGCATCTAATTTGCGCCGACTGACCAGTTCTGGTTTCAGAACTGGTGATTCCAATTAAGACTCATAAAAGTCGCTAATTTCAACATCAACGACACATACTTCCCGAATTTCCGAAAACAATCGCATATCATTGATTACAAATATCAGAAAAATAGAGTCCACCGTCGGGCACCACCGGAACGTTTTGATATCACTTTGCATTCGATAACATGTGATGACTTATGTCACTATTAGTATTTCAGGAATACCACGCGGCGTTTAATTTAAGACGGGTCTGAATTATTCATAATCTGGGCTTGCTGATTATTCAGCCGTTTTTTTTGACTAGCCTGCTGATAAGATTCGTCAGCGTTTTTGCGCAACCAGCGGATCAAATCGACCCAGATATTGCGTATTTCAGTGTTAGACGGCATTATTCCAGCGTATGGTAGCTCTACTGTCACAACGGGAAGCGACTGATGTTCGCCGGCATAGTTACCTAATGAACCGGGATAAGTGCCCAACAAATTCAAATGTAATTTACCAAACTTACTTGGCGCCGAATTCGGGCCATCAAAATCCAGAATGCCGTACGGCGCGTGTATGGACACGATCACGTCCGGCTTAAAATCATCTATATACTCAGCTAACCATTGAGACTCAGGCTCGCTTAATGGCGCAGGCCCGGGATAACGGCGAGGGTTTCGTTTGGTTTTATGAATCCAGTATTTGTGGCTTTCTGCACGCCAGTTTGGTGTCGGAAAGTTCCGATTAAGATCAACACCGCGATCATTCATACGCTGAGATTTTTTTCGGAGCAAACCATCCGGGTTCATCACCGGCACCATTTTCCAGTGAAACAAACCGGAATGATGTCGATTTAAAATATTCATCCATTTGAATACGATGCTCACGGAAGAGTACTCATCGCCGTGAATACCACCAATCACTAACACGCGCGAAAGCGGTATTCGTTTACCTAGCGGTGGATATTCTTTTGCGATAATAGGCAAACCCCTTACAGAGTTACCACCGGCATAATCCAGGCCTTTTCCCTGACAATCGGACATTCGCACACTGCCCAGCTTGCTGGAAATTTTAGTGCACATGTCATCAACGCTATATTTTGACTGAACAAGCACATCAGGTACGCTGGGGGATAAAAAGGTGCTAAAGTTAGTGCTGGCATCAGGCTCGTGGTTAAGCGCGATTTGCAAGTTATCGGCGGAGAACACACTGGAAGAACACATAAGAAAGGCAAGCGAAGCCGTTAATTGCTTCAACTTAAAATGCTGCCTGCCACTTAAAACATTCAAAACATATTCTCCGATTACTTGCTAGTACATCACTTTATTTCTGACTACTACTTAGTAGATGAGTGGTTTGAAGGCCAGTCAAATGAGCCGCTCAGTTTTTTCTGTTTACGGGCACTGACCTCAACAATCACCTCTCTTGGCGAAAACCCTTTAGGTAATACTAGGTCACCCTCAAATTTTTGAAAATATTTAAATTTAAATTCAACGTATTTCTTTTTCGCCACGGTAACCCGGTTCATTTTTAATTTTTTAGGGCGATCATTCTGCACACCCTCAACAATTAATTTAAACGTACCACGCACATTTCGATGATTTTTTAATACCTGTGTCAATACCAGGTTATAACGAAATAAACGCTTACCTGAAGCTTTGGTGATTTCCAGACGATCAATTCTTAGTCCCGAAGAACTTTCCTTCGGTGCAACAATGCCGCGATAAAACCCGACTTCTTCGCGCAGTTCCAATATCTCCTGCTGCAGGGCTTTGAGATTTTCTTTTACCTGTAAGTATGCCTGACTATCAACCTCAGCGGAACGCTGCGCAAGCGCGAGCTGATCACGCAGGACGACTTTATCATTGTTAAGCTGGGATACGTTCAATTCCAGTCTTTCCTGAGTTTGAGTTGCTTCAGTTTGAAAAAATCCCGCGCTTTGCTGACCGAAATAATAAAGACCAAATCCCGTTGCGACCAATAAAATAACCCCAACAACTCTCACCCCATAATGATACAACGGCGAATGATGCCGAACTCGAATATTACCTGACTTCATTTCATTCCACCGCACACATATTCAATACACTTATGCACACAAAGATACCCGGCACATCTGTCACGGTAAGATTGCAATACTTTCCAGCCCCTTAGTTTCATCAAAATTAAACATTATGTTCATGTTTTGTATCGCCTGCCCAGCCGCACCCTTTAGCAAATTATCAATAACCGAGAGAATTATCACCCGATTACCATTTCCTGGGCGATAAAGGCCAAGTCGGCACATGTTTGAACCTTTAACACTACGCGTCTCAGGTGTTGAGCCCGCGGGCATGACATCGACAAACGCTTCATTTTTATAGTGTTTTTCATACAAATTCTGAAGATCCACCGTAGTATCAAGCAAAGTGGCGTACAGTGTTGAATGAATTCCACGGATCATCGGCATTAAATGTGGCACAAAAGTCAAATCTACATTTTCAGTAAACGTCTGTAATCCTTGAACTATTTCAGGATTGTGTCGATGCCCCGAAACTGCGTAGGCCTTCACACTTTCACTGCTTTCTGCCTGCAAATTGGCAACACTGGCACCGCGGCCAGCACCACTGACACCTGATTTGCAATCTGCAATCAAATTGCTGGATTCAATCAAACCCTGTTTTAATAAGGGCGCATACCCCAACTGTACCGACGTCGGATAACATCCCGGATTGGCAACCAGTCTTGCTGATTTTATCGCCTCCCTGTTCATTTCAGGAAGCCCATAAACGGCCTCTGCTAATAATTCAGAACAGGCATGAGGCATGCCGTACCATTTCTCCCATTCAGACTCCGACTTGAGGCGAAAGTCAGCAGCTAAATCAATGATTTTTACCCCTTTTTCGAGTAAATCAGGTACCAGTTTCATTGCTACGCCATTAGGGGTGGCAAAAAACACCAGGTCACAGGAGCCGAGTGTATCCATATTCGGCTCGGTAAACGGTATATCAACATGCCCACGTAAATTAGGAAACATTTCTGAAACCAAAATGCCTTTTTCAGACCGGGAGGTGATTACTCGCAACGAAACCTCGGGGTGCTGCGCCAACAAACGCAACAACTCAACGCCGGTATACCCGGTTCCGCCAACAACGCCAACTTTGATCATTTTCTTAATATTTTCCAGTTTTATTCACAATAGATAAAGTATACCTCGCCTAATATAGATATCAGCAAGAAATAACAAAAAAGGCTCAAACTTAACGCCAGAGCCATTTATTCATTTACTCAATCTGAGCTGATTTTAAAAAATTGCTAACATCTGTATTGAGATACGATCATCCAACGCCACGCCGAGTTTATTGGGGGGTGCCGTAGATGCGAAATTAGGTGCCTTTAATGATCGGAATTCATAATTAAATACAAAACGTTTTTTTTGTTAAAGAAATATTGGGTACCTATAGCTGTTGTTGTCCATGTTCTTTCATCGTCTTTACCTGCCGCTTCGACTAAAACTGTCGAGTATCAATTTCTGTTAGCGCTTCTTAATATTCAAAATTTTTTTTGCAATTAACCGCTAATTATATTTGACCCACATATATGCGATCACATTATTAATTTGATCGTCAGTAAGCACGTATCGCCAGGCGGGCATCGCGGTATTTTCTTTCCCATTCCTTATTATCCCCATAAGAGATTGTTTAGTATATATTTTTTTAATACTGTCCTGCAAAAAATTTTTCGGGTGAGGGTTAATAAACTGGCCAACCCAATGTTTCCCGCTGCCATCCGGCGCGTGGCAAAAGGCACAGTTTTTCTGGAAAATAATTTGTCCTTTTTTCTCTGCTTCAGAACCGGGGATATAAAAACTTTCTATGTCATGTACGGCGTAGGCACTCGCTGCGCTTAGCGCATCGGCTTTTTCTATTTGCTTGTGTGAATAATTATTACGCGGCCATGACAACGGTCTTGCTTCCCAGATAACACCATCTTTATTCACTTTCCCACGGTCATGGCAACTAATGCAAGCTGCCAGAAATAACCGCTTCCCCTTTCGTTCAGCTTCAGATAACTCTTCATCCCTGGTATCCAATGGGGTATCCCCCAAGGCGAAAGGGAAAGCTATTTTATATTTTTCGTGATTAACCCAGCCATTTTCTTCCGTATGGTAACGGGTATTTTTGATTTTATTTGTCATAAAAGCGTTACGAACAAAATAAACAACTGCATCAACGTCATCGTTTGATAACAAAGAAGAAAAAGACATCATCGCCGTATTCTTTTTTCCCGAAAAAACGACCTGTCGCATACGTTCTGCTGACAACAAATCGGCTGATGTTCGTGTAAAATCGATAGGTGGTGGCCTCAAATACGTCGCGGCTAATGTTTTCGCATCACCGGAATAACCGTGACAAAAATAACAACGATAATTGTAAATTGATTGGCCAAGCTGAAATTTTTGATCAGGACTTAAAGGGGGTTTTACTCTTTTAACTTTTTTTTTAGGGCAACAGCATCGTTATCTAAAATGAATTGCTGAAACACATACTCAGCCACGTTGGCGATTTTCTGAACAGACAAAACCGTATTCCAGGCCGGCATCACTGAGCCACGTTTACCATGACTAATTGAGTCAAATAATCGCGGCCGATTGAAAATAAGCCGACTGTCCTGAGAAGTAAAATCACGGGGACGAGGATAATTAAAATCGGCTCGCGGGCCTGCACCATCGCCTTTCATGCCGTGACAAACAAAACAATTTGATTCGTAAAAACGTTTACCGCTTAGCGCATTTCCGATGATATTGCCAGTAAATGCCGCCTGCATATCAACCGAAATTTCATGGAGCTGATTTTGCGCGTTAGATGCAGATGGCAGGTTTTTCTGCTCTACAGGCGGCATTATGGGCGACAGCGAAGCCGCTTTTTGTTGCATAAAATTATCACGAATATAATCAACCACCGCCTCTATTTCTGTGGTGGACAAACGTGTCGAAAATGCCATCATCGCGGTACCCGGACGGCCGTGGGTCACCGATGCCAGCATTCGCTCACGTGATAATTCCTGACGTGCCTGTGCGGTAGTGAAATTGCGCGGTGGCGGCGTTAATCCGTTTTTCGCCCACACGGCCGATGCCCCGCCATCACCATGACAGGCCGAACAATTTTCATTGTATATTGTTTGCCCCGATGTTTGCTGAGGCAAAGTCGACTTCGGCACATCGGCAGACCTTGCTTCAACGCGATTATCACTCGCCACATTACGCCGCATAAAAACCGTTTGAATATAGTCAGTCAAACCGCTGATTGTTTCTTCATCAAACCTTCGACCGTAAGCCACCATCGACGTGCCCGCAACGCCGTCCCGGATAGCGATTTTTATTTGTTCAGCGGTTAATGATCGCCGACTCCCTAATGAGGTGAAATTTGTGGGTTGAGAAGCAAATGAGGCAGCAGCGCGACCTTTGCCGTCACCCTTGTTTCCATGACAGGCGCCACACTGTTTTTTGTAGATTTTTTCGTAGCTCGTTTTATCAGCAACCTGGCCCGCCACTGCAACAAACGCAAGCAGCGTTAATCCAGTAAAAAGAATCGTTTGTACTACTTTTCGCATTTTATTTTCAATCTGATTAATTATTCGACATGACAGCAGATTTACGGCTTAATCGCGCCAAGTTTTTGTTTTTTACTGTGGCACGAGTTTTGGTTTTGCGCTACTCTAATGAGCTTGCTATCTTATTGCAGATGAGTAAAAAACGCCAATTCAAACCAGACTTAAGATTTCAATTAGCACGCGATGATACAACAAATAACACATATAACAATAAACGAAACATAAAATAATAAACACAAAAGTTAAAGATACTGAGACTGCCTCCATGCGCATTAAAACATCAAGCACTCGATTAATAAGCCATATACGCCGAAATCGTACGCGCTTTGCCCTGCTTGGCCTGGTCAGCGTTTTGTCTTTAGCATGGTTGAGCATGACTCATGGTGAGGCCATCATTGGTGACCCGGTGCAGGGCACCAATGATACGATTCTCGGTTCAAAACATGATTTTAGTGGTTTAAACAGACGTGCCGGTGTTGTTGCCATGCCAACGGTGGCCTTTTCTGACTACGGCAATCCCTGTGTTTATTGCCATATTCCGCCCGAACAGGCCGATAGCGACTCCATTTCTAAGGGCGCAATTGAAGGCTGGAACCGATATCAACCCGCTACCGATTCGTTCCAGCTTTATGATAGCTGGTATCTTGATTCAAAAACCCGTACACCCAGCCCGATTACCCTGTTATGCCTTTCTTGCCATGACGGCACCATGGCTGTTGACATGGTTGTAAACAAACCGACTTCGTTTAACTTAAAAGAAGATACCGCGATGCACATGCGCATCAATAACGAAGACAACACAATAAGCTGCGGTAAATGTCATAATGGGCGAATTGCACATGACATTGCTATCAAACACCTTGGTACCGATTTAAGAAATGACCACCCGGTTTCGATGCGTTATGCCGGCTTGTTAAGAGAAGATGAGGATTTTCGCAAGCCGCATACACCTGACGGGTTTAGTAACGGCGTTAAGATTTATGAAGGGCGTGTAGAGTGCGCCAGTTGCCACAACGTGCACGACCCATCAAAAGATTTATTTCTCCGGGCGAACTCGGACGTGCTTTGCCAAACCTGTCACACCAAATAAAGACGTATTTTGTGAAATCATTTAGCTTTTATTCTGCCCGTAAGCGGTTGCTAAGCGCATCAATAACGGCAGTTATTTTGTCCGGCTGTGCCAGCACACCTGATTTACCCGAATTTGAACCACCGGTATATCCACCACCTCCGTCGGAGCCTCGTTATATTTACGAAGCGACGCTTCGCAGCAGTAACAACATCAGTGAACCCAGTTTTGCCGACAAGTTACAGGAAATTGCTACTGGCTCCCGCATTGCACCCACCGGTCTTGCAAAACCCTATGGTGTTGCCGCCTACAAAGGTCGCGCTTATATCACCGACACTCAACAACGCGCCATTGTTATGTTTGACTTAATCAATGGCAAGGTGAAATTTATCGGCACCAAAGGTCAGGGCAATTTACTCAAGCCGCTGGGTATCGACATCAGCAAGGATGAAGAAATTTTTGTTGCCGATAACACCGCAAAACGTATCGTTGTATTTGATCTTGACGGCAACTATCTGCGCGCATTTGGAAACAAACGTTTATTAACCCGGCCGGTTGGCATTGCAACAGACCCAACATCAAATAAAGTTTACGTGGTGGATACCGGCGGCATCGACTCCGAAAATCATCGCGTTTTAGTCTTTGATGGTAAAACCGGAAAACACCTGAAAACAATCGGCAAACGGGGCCGAGGAAATGAAGAGTTCAACTTACCTCTGCAAGCAGCAACCGCCGCAGATGGCACATTATATGTAGTCGACAGTGGGAATTTTCGCATTCAAAAAATCACAGCTGACGGCAACTTTGCTGGCAGCTTCGGCTCCATCGGCCGCCGTAGCGGACAGTTTTCTCGCCCCAAAGGCATTGCAACAGATAAAGCGGGCAATATTTACGTCGTTGATACCGCATTCGGAAATTTGCAGATTTTCAATAAAAAAGAAGAACTGCTTTTATTTTTAGGACAACGTGCAACTTCCCCCGGCCCGGGAAAATACAGTTTACCGGCAGGCGTCGATATAGATGAAAACGGGAAAATTTACATCGTGGATCAGTTTTTTCGGAAAGTGGATATCATCAGACCAGTTAACAGCAAGCCTTTTAAGATTTTTCGATAACACGGCTTATAAATAGTGCTGCTTATAAATAGCGCGACTAATCGACAGCGACCGAGCCAACAAATAAAATCGCCGCAAAATTTCGATTCAGCGTTTTACTTCTGAAGTTAGACATATAAACTCCTTCGCTAAAATGAATTTTCTGATTCAGCTCCACTTTTAATTCAGGTGCCGCCAACCAGATTATTTTCCCCGCCGTTGAGACACGTAAATAAGTATAACCATCCGTTTTTATACGCTCCAGGACAATACCTGAGTTAGGTAATTTTCCGACAGCTTGCGCTGCCCTTTTTGAAGAGCTAAATTGAGCAAACGCCTGCTTCGTGCCGTAATAGCCAATATCTCCCGCGGAATTAAATGATGCGCGCCAGACATTAGGCATGTATTTATAACGCGTGGAACCGCCTAAAAGATAAACCTGCCCATCAACAACCAGCGTCGCAAAGCTTGCCATCGACTCAGGCAAATTTGTGGACATAGACCATTTGTTTGATTCAATATTATTTATAAGTGAAAGTTTTTCGATGGAATCCAAATATTCTGCACCACTAATACCACCAAAGGCATATACATTACTATTGTGCACGGCGCTGGCAAACGCATAACGCCCGACATTCATCGACGGCGCGGTACGCCAAGCCATAACGACATCATTTAAATCAGCGTACTCGACATCGGTTATGCCTCTGCCTTTGCTAGGATGATGCCCACCAATCACCATGGCATAATTTGCCACTCTTTTCACTTCACTAACATAACGAGGCATGGTCATGGTGTTTTTCTGCATTGCCCACGGCGTTAAGTTACCAGCCTTAGAAAACCGGCTGCTCTCTACTGTATCTAGCAGCGCACCGCCAAAACCACCGAAAACATGCAACACGTCATTTTTGACAACGACCTTGGAACATCGGCGAGGTGTTAGCATTTTTTCCGTTTCAGTTCGCCATTCACCCAGTAAACCTGTTTTCAGAATCGGTGCGCTGACAATTGAATTTAGCAAATGTTTTCCGTATGGCCCGTTACCGCCGCCAACAACATACAGTCGATTTACATAAATAGTGGCAGACATAAAACCCCTTGGCTCAGGCATTTTGCTCACCACCCGCCACGCAGATAAACTGCCATCGGGATTAATCTTCGCCGACTCGACAGTGCCTAAAAAATTAATACCATCAACACCACCAATCATATAAATTCGATTTTGATGCGACACAATTGCCGCACCAGTGCGGGCAATGGACATTTCACTTTCCGCCTGCCAACCGGGTATCCAGACGTTTTTCGCCTCATCGCTCTGGACGGAAAAACTCAAAAAAAAAATTAGGAGCAAGGTGCAAAAAATCTGCAAAAAAAACCGCAAAAAAATTACCGGCGAATTTAATTCACCAATAAATTCAAACCTCATCAGAAACGATCATACAACCGGGCAACACCACCAAAACTGCCGACCCAGATGCTGCCATCAGACGCATGCGTCATAGAAAAAACATTATCCGCATATAGACCGTCAACTTTTGTTATCACATCAAAGCTGCCGTCTTTTTTTACTTTTGCCAGACCATGACTTGTACCCGCCCAGACTGAACCGGATTTATCTTTGTGCAACATGAAAACATGATTTGAGGGCAAACCGTCTTTACTTGTGTAATTCGTCCAGGCCTCACCATTAAACCGCGCCAACCCTGCACCCCAGGTACCAGACCAAACCACACCCTCGTCATCAACTTCAAGCGAGACAATATAATTTGGATTAAAGGCAACATTAACGTCAGACAATCCCTGCTCCTGTTTTTGCTGGGCATGGTGTCTGGATGCTTTACCCGGATCTCTGGAAAATTTTATATCTTTTTCAACTGTTTTTAGATCTGCACCTAAGCCATCTTCGTGCTGCCAGTTTTGCCATTTCCCATCGGCATATTTTGCCAGCCCGTTTTCAGTAGCAAACCACATCTCGCCATTTTTGCCTTCTTCAAGACCATATACCCAATCATTTGGTAAACCATCATTTGTGGTCTCCATATTGTAAGTTTTCCATTTATCGGGGTTATCCAGCTCGCCGCCGATGATGCGATTAGCCCCGGACCAGGTTGCGATCCAGATATCACCATTAGCAACACGTTGAACGTCATAAACAAATTGATCCGCAAGGCCGTCGGGAATATTGTAGTTTTTCCACTTGTCGTTCGCAGGGTCATAAATTGACAACCCACCACCGTAAGTACCCACCGCAATTTTGTCACCCAGTTTACTTAAATGGAAAACACCATTAGATAACAAACTGCCCGTACTCACATCAAACAAACGATAGTTATCTGTTTTCAGGTCGTAACGAATGACCCCTCCGGATGTACCAACCCAAATCAGATCTCCATCAGATAACATACCTTTTACATTACGATTGCCGACACGAAAATGTGAAAATTTTGCTTCAGGCATCAATGACTTCGTAGTTTTTTGAGGCGCATGCTCGGGGGAAGAAGAAACAGAAGGTGAAGACGAAATCGGCGGATGAGTAGCTAACGACTTATCGCTCACTGTAACATCGCGTTGACTGGACTGATTTTTGGCTAAAATCGGCGATTGAGCACTATCGGCTTTTTCGCCCTGCGACACACCCATCATGTACGAAGTAATAACCACCACTCCAAAAGCCACAAATAAAACAAGAATACCCTTTAAATCAAGCTTCACAACATTCCCTCAATACACAATGTATTTCTAATTGTTTAGATGGCGCATTATACCGCTAAAAAACACGAAAAACAGATTGAGGCAAAGCAATTAAGAGGCAGAGATTTGTGTTTTTTCTAAAACGGCAACACCGTGTTTTGTACCAGCCCAAACACGACCATCACCTATGACGCTGACGGCATAAACGTGGTTATCTAATAGCCCATCAGTTTTTGAAAACGACTGCCAGCTTTCTCCATCGTATCGGCTCAGGCCTTTGTTGGTTCCAAACCACAAAACGCCATTTTCCTGAAGCGCGATACTATAAACAATATCCCCGGCCAAACCATCTTTGCTGGTAAAATTACGCCATTGCCGCCCGTCAAAATAACTCACACCCCCACCCCAGGTGCCTGCCCAAACGGTATCGTCGGCGGCAACTTTAATGCAGAAAACATAGTTTGGGTTATAGGTATTTCTCCCCTGCACCAGCACGCTTAAATCGTGCCGCTCACGGGTGCCAAGTCCGGTATTTTCACTAAAAGGCAGCTGTTTTTCATTTGCCGCACCGAGGCCCTGTTCGTGCGTCCATGTTGACCATGTTTCACCATCAAACATGTTCACGCCGCCCTCGGTGCCAACCCACAACTGGTTTTTTGAATCCAGATCCAGGCCATAAACCCACTCATTAACCAGTTCTTTAACATAGGTTTTAAAGCTCTGTGACGCGTAGTCAAAACGGCTAAGCCCGGCCCAGGTGCCGATCCACATTGCCGTCTTTTTCTGGTCGACAAATGAATAAACCCAGTAATCACCTAAACCATGCATCGGAAAAAACGTTTTCCAGTCTTGGCCATTTAAGCGTGATACGCCGCCACCATTGGTGCCAACCCAGGCACTGCCACTGCTATCAACTGTTGTCGCAAAAACATATTCATTGGCGAGGCCGTTTTCACGGGTAAACGTACGTTTGACATTACCCGTTTGCAAATCAATTTCGAGCGCACCCACAGAAGTGCCCACCCATAATGTGTTATTTTTTTTATCGCTCGTTAAGGCGCGCACGACAACATTATTGCCGACATTAAAGCTTTCAGAAACACGGTAAATCGCCGAGTTTTTTAACGGCGAAACAGAGTCCGATACTGACTCGACAACATCGTTCTTTGAGCCGGGATCGCAGGCAGCCAGTCCTAGCAACGAGATAAAAAAGAAAACCCGGTTCACAAAAATGTCCTTAAGTAGGCCGTTACGTCACGCATATCATCACTTGATAAGACACCATAAAAACTCGGCATGATACCCTGGCCATCACGAATAATACTTATTAGCTGATTATCGTTTTTGAACAATGTATTACCTTCTTTAAAATTAGGTAAGCCCGGCATAATGCCCTCACCAGTGGCGCCATGACATGACATGCATTCCCGCACAAACACTTCTTTACCATTAAAGACATCACTTGAATATACCGCTTGTGATGCAAAAATCAATAACAACAACCCGACAATTCGAGCCGAAAAACTCTTCACGCCGTCCATACAACCTCCCTGGTTATACAAAAACACAAAGCTGATAATCATCCGAATAACGTTAACGCTATTCGGATGATTATCAGCTTTATTTAGAGTGCAAAAAATTAAAAGACAATGGTTAAACAAACCTACGCTAAAATTATTTAATACCCTTCTTTAACTTGCGCTCTGTAAACCATTCGTCCCCGACGCCTGCGTTGATTTTGACTTTTTCAACTTCAAAAAACGACTTGTGAAATGTCTGCACATTTTCCACAAAAACTTTATCCCACACCCAGGCATCATTCACTTTTTGCCACTTTAATAATTGTCGCTTTAAAAAAGCATCTTTATTATCAAAATAATCGACTCTTACCTTTACGCATTTTTTCATGTCAGGTGTTTGAGAAAACCAGGAAATCTTTTTGCTGTACTGTGGTTTCGCTTCGTTCGGTGTACTGACTACAACAAAATACGCATTGTTATTTTTATCTCGATCGATACGTTCAAGCTTATGCTCATCAGCATCCAGGCCACGATAAGAAATATCACCATAGGTCAAATCAGAGCCAAGAAAACTGTCAGATAAGTCCCGAACGGATACGCGACGAATTTTTCTCAAAACAGGCAGATAAATCCACTGCTCTGTATTTTTTCCACTTTTTTCGGTATAGGCCCAACGCATGAATCCGGCTCCTTTTGCATCAGGCGGATACATGGTGAACAGCATCATTTTGTCAAAAACATCATCGACGCCTTTCATGTCTTTCCAAAGTCGCAAATAAACTGTTTTTCGTTCATCGCCCGACTTATCCGTTAAAGTAATGCTTAATTGTGATTTTTGATCTTCGCCGGGGTATTTATTATCACATTGCTCAACAATATCCCTACCGGTTAACTCGGCTTGCTTTGACTCACTTACTACGCTTTCTTCCGCCACCACACCAGCAGAGAACACGAAAAACAATGCAATCGTCAGCAACCGCTTTAACACACCAAAAGTTACGAACATTAAACCACTCCCCCAATAAAATACTTTCAAACCAGACAACTCAATTAAGATGATCTGCTATAAAAATCCGGAACCTACCGCTTCACACGATAAAATTCAAAGATTTACCCCGCAATACTACACAATACCGTGTATTTTGTGCAAATAAAGAACGGCAAAAAAAAAGGAGGCAAAATGCCTCCTTTTTTACAACACACACTTTAAAATACAAACTTATGGTGCAGGTATAGCTGGAATAGCAATTGTTGGTGTAGTACCAAATGTCGCCGTATCCCATTCCCACGCACTAGCCGAATTAAGGGATGCGAAACCAAATGCATTGTCAGCATCGCCGGTAGTGACGTTTTCAAACGCAACATAACCAAAAGAGCTACCTAAACTTGAATCAAGAGCAGCAGCACCTAAATTCACTTCCTGCCCAATCCAGACCGCTTTAACATCATCGCCTACAACACCCGTCGACGCCCCTGTCCAGGTAACAGGATTCGCTGGATCTAAACCAATTGAACCACTGGTGGTTAACTTATCGCCCTGTTTTTCTCTCAAAGCAAAAACCTGAACATCATTCGCACTAGGGTCCGTAGTACCATCTGCAAGGAATTGCGCACTAGCCAAGCCAGAAGCCTGGTCGATAATCATTTCAAAGCCGGTTCTCACACCAGTCGCCGCATCATTGTTGCTGCGGTATTCGAAACCGGCAACAAAATCATCACCTGCGAACCCTGTTGTACCCGCATCATCCTGCAACTTCTGGGTGATCACAATATTATCGGTAGCCGAGGTGTTTGCCCAACCGCTATTGATATCAGTAACAGACACAAATGTTTTCCCGGTGCCAGTACCATCTTTAATTTGCTGACGCGCAGTGATACCCGTATCACCCGGCCCCGCGGTGCCATCGGTCGCTACTTTCATCCGCACAAAACTGACGTCAGCAAAACCCAGATCCGCCGCAGCTGCGCCAGTAGCTCCACCTGCATTTTGGTCGGTCACTATAGTCATAATATAACTGATGCCCGAACTTGCATCCGAATTGTCAGTCACATTGACCTGCTTAAAACCTTTACCCGAGGCAACAACGCTACAGGAAAACCCAGAACCAGCCAAACACATGCCGCCTGCGGTTTCATCTATATCACCATTGGTTACGGTCCATCCACCGTAATTAAAAGCTGGCACACCAGTCCCTGCTGCCAAAACGTTACCGCTCATCGCGACAGTTAATGCCCCCGCCAATGCAGCTATTTGAAAACCTTTGCTCATAGTCTTCTCCTATTCGAGATTATTTGAACAAGCCAGTGGCTCGAACACTATGTAAACTGGCACATGCTGCCATACATCGCAGACACTGCCCCCACATGATTTAAAAAGTACGTCTCCCCCATATACTCATGAATCTACTACTCGATTATAAAATTGTCAAGCTGAACATGATTATAAAACAGCCATATCTCACTTTTTGCAAGAATATATTAAAATGAGCCTGGCAATATATGTTTATTCATTTCAGCATGTTAGTAAAGAATTCCGACAAAACCCGAGAAATACGCATAACAACGTTAGACAAATTAGTCATCTTCGAGATACCGACCATGCACAGGGACAAATACCGCTTAACAAGAACCAGCGTTCCCACCATTAACATTGTCAATATAGCTAATAATTATACTGATTGAGAAAGATTAAGTTATTTCGGGTTTCGCCATAATCAACGCGACTCGTTGACGCATAATCAATGCGAATTTGCCGATAATTTGAGAGCGGAATAGACATCGCCTCACATAAACTGATCCTAATTGGCCCCACATGCGTCACGATGAGTATTTTTTCATCAAGATGTTTACCCTTAATATTTTGCAGGCTTTTAAACAGCCGCTCTTTGACATCATTAATGGTTTCACCGTTTTCAGGCGTATAGTTCACCATGTCCTGCTTCCAGCTAATATATTCTTCAGGATAGGTTTCTTCTATTTCCTTAAAATACATGCCTTCCCACTTGCCAAACCGCCTTTCCACCCACTCAGGCACTATTTCCAGTTCCGCACCCGTGACGTCAATGACTTTTTCAGCTGTCATCCTGGTGCGTTTCGCGGGGCTGCAATATATTTTTGTGATATTCGTTGATTTCAATGCGTTTGCAGCACTTTCTGCCTGCATCAAACCGGTTTCGTTTAACTCGGGATCAATAACATCATCGCAATATATTCGATTAGTAGGGTAATCAGTCTGGCCGTGGCGCAAAAATACAATATCGGCGCTCTTTTCTTTGGTTCTCATTTTAAAATCAGGATTCCAATAAAACAATTCTATGGCTAGCTTAATTCGGTAAGGAGATTATTCCAAATACTTTTTCTGCCAGGATAAATACAAACCATGTGCATGCACCATATATTCTTCTTTATTTGTAAAGTCGGCGGGATTCAGTGCATCAAATACGTAATAATTTGCTCTGTTGTTTTTTGAGGTAATAAAATGCCACATCTTATCGACTAAAGTGTATGGATCAACCCAGACAAAATCATCCTGCGCTTCATAGTGAAGAAAAACCGGCAATATCGGAATGCCCGTATTTAATGATATGTCAAAAGCGCCATAACGAAAGGTTTCAAAAATCCGCTTGCCTTTACAGCCACCTTCCGGGTACAGGGCAATGTTTTTTCCCTTTGCCAGGTCTTCGGCTATCTGCCTAGCCGCCTCGGCGCGGGACTCTTTAGAGTCACGGTTAACGTATAAGGTGCCTGCAGCCGTACTAATAGCACCAAATACGGGCCAATGCCTTACTTCATGTTTCGCCAGGGAATGAACATCAAATAACGCGGGAACGCCAATGTCTTCAAACGCGGACGGATGGTTGGCAATGAGTATGTATTGTTTTGGCAGTGGCAGCCGGTTTTTTTGATGAAGCTTCAGATCGACATTTAGCGCCCGGACAAATGCCTTGCACCATAACCTGAATAATTTGGGGTAGAACTTATCGCGTTTTTTAAACGGAATATACGACAACAGCAGCAATACTGATGTAAGAAGAACAAAATCAATCCAGAAAAAGCCTATTTTTAACACTCGAATCAGGTAATAAAGCAAATTTCAGCATCCTTTCTTTAGACGACTTAGCGAAAATAGTAGTCAATAAGCCGTAAATACCCGTCCTCAAATGTGCCGTTTTCCCGACAGGCCCCAAACTAATAGGCACTCCATACCCGCTTTACCTGCTCAGCAAGCGTCATCGGATCAAACGGCTTGGGGATCACATCAACCGCGCCCATTGCCTTATATTCCGCGATTTCACCAGGCTGCACTTTTGCGGTCATAAAAATAACCGGTACATCTTTCAACTCAGGCATGTTTTTCATTTGTTCTAATGCCGTCGGGCCGTCCATTTCAGGCATCATAACATCCATCAGCACCAGATCAGGTTTAAATGCCGGCCCTTTGTCCAATGCTATCTGACCATTTTCGCAATTTTCAATGGTAAAACCACCCACTGTTTCCAAAGCAAGTCTGGCGACCTGAGCAATATCCGGCTCATCTTCAACATACAGCACTCTGCTTAATTCTCTATCTGGCATAATCTAACTTTCCTGATTTAAGTTTGTCTTCTGTATATCGAACAAAACGTATATTTTCTTTACCCTATAATCTACGGCAAGACTTATAATCGCTCTAATTTCTGCTCCAGTCGGGACAGCGCTTCTTTTGTGTTTTTCAGCTCGGCAACTAACTCTTTTTGCGACACTGGCTGCTCCAGCTCTTTCAGCGTTTCAGTTTTAGCTTCATTCAGGTTATTGATAACAACCGCGATAAACAGATTAATGATCACAAATGTGCCGACGATGACGAAACTCACAAAATAAATCCACGCCAGCGAGTGCATTTCCATCGCGGTGTACATAACATCTGTCCAGTCTTCCAGGGTCACAATACGAAACAGAGTTAATAGCGATAGCCCAAGGCTGCTCCAATGCTGCGGATCATGCTCGTGAAATAAGTGATAGCCAGCCACCGCATAAATATAAAAGATAATGGACATCAACAACATGATATTCCCCATACTGGGAATGCTGCGAACCAATGTTGCGACGATTAATCTGAGCTCAGGAATAACTGAAATCAGGCGCAATACCCGTAGAAGCCTCGCCAGTCGAGCCAGCATGGCAAACTCACCACTTGCCGGGATTAATGAAACAACCACCACGCTAAAATCAAAGATATTCCACCCGTTTTGAAAATATCGGTGCATTTGCGGAGCATGGGAGATGATTTTAACCACCGCCTCTGTAATGAAGACGCCAAGAATCAAGCGGTTTCCCCAGACAAAAGCTGCTTCATACTGCGCCAGCAATTCGGGCACCGTTTCCAGGCCGAGGATAATGCCGTTAAGTACAATTAAAGCGATGATCACGCGATCAAACCAGATATTGGCTACCAGTTTTTTACAGAATAAAACCATACAATTCATCCATATATAAACCAGAAACACCACGACAAATGGCGTGGTGTTTCTGATCGTGAAATTAAAATATTAATTAATCAAGCCACACACGCGCATTTCGGAACATTCTCATCCAGGCGCCGTCTTCCTGCCATTCATCGGGTGCCCAGGAAAATTGTGAAGCCCTGAAGACACGCTCTGGATGTGGCATCATAATCGTAAATCGACCGTCGTCAGTTGTCAGGCCGGTAATACCATCAAGTGAGCCGTTTGGATTAGCGGGATAACGGCTGGCGACCTGGTGATTATTATCGACGTAACGCAAACTCACTAACGCTGAAGACGAATCTGTTTCTGTGGCAAACACAGCCTTACCTTCCCCATGTGCGACAATGATGGGCATTACTGAACCCTGCATTCCCTGCAAAAAGATGGAAGGAGATTCCATCACTTCAACCAGCGCTAAACGGGCCTCAAACTGTTCGGAATTATTTCGCGCAAATCGCGGCCATCTACTGGCGCCGGGAATTAGGCCAGACAATTGAGACATCATCTGACAACCGTTACAGACGCCAAGACCAAAACTGTCATGACGATGGAAAAAAGCATCAAATTCATCGCGGGCACGATCATTAAACATGATTGATTTGGCCCACCCCTGACCGGCACCTAAAACATCACCATAGGAGAACCCGCCGCAGGCAACCAGTCCCTTAAAATCCGCCAGGCTGATCCTGCCTGAAACAATGTCACTCATGTGAACATCAACACTGCTAAAACCGGCGCGATCAAATGCCGCGGCCATCTCAATATGGCCGTTAACGCCCTGCTCTCGCAGGATGGCCATTGTGGGTTTCGCGCCCCTGTTAATATAAGGCGCAGAAATGTTTTCATTAATATCGTATGTTAATTTCGCATTGAGACCAATGTCATCAGCGTTGCTGACATTTTCAAACCATTGATCCGCGCATTCAGGATTGTCACGCAAGCGTTGAATTTTGTGGGAAGTTTCAGACCAGGCACTGTGCAAATTACAACGAGAATCTTCAAATACGGTTTCGCCATCGGCAACAAAACTGACTTTGTTTTGCGCATTAACAGAACCAATCACGTGACTGCAACGTAACAAACCAAATTCTTTTAAGGCTTTCTGCACCGCTCGCAAGTTTGCATTTTCTACCTGTACAACGGCGCCAAGCTCTTCGTTAAATAATGCCGCAACATTGTCGCCGCGATTTTCACTCAGACCATCAAGACTAACTTCAACACCGGCATGCCCGGCAAACGCCATTTCACAAACTGTGGCTAACAAACCACCGTCAGAGCGATCATGATAAGCGAGCAACAAACCTTGTTCGTTCAAGTTTTGTATAACCGCGAAAAAATGCTTCAAGGCTTGCACATCATCAAGATCAGCGGGATGATGCCCGACTTGTTTATAAACCTGCGCTAAACAAGATGCACCAACGCGATTTTTACCTTTGCCCAGATCAATTAACAACAAAGAGGTTTCGCCTTTGTCAGTCCGCAATTGAGGGGTTAAGGTTTTTCTAATGTCTTTAACCGGCGCGAACGCAGTACAAATTAATGACAACGGCGAAGTCACCGATTTGTCTTCACCATTTTCACTCCAAACTGTTTTCATTGACATGGAATCTTTGCCAACCGGAATTGCAATACCCAGCGCCGGGCAAAGCTCCATGCCTACGGCTTTTACTGCCTCATACAAACCAGCATCTTCACCAGTATGACCTGCTGGCGCCATCCAGTTTGCGGACATAACGATATCACTGATTTCGTTTATGTTTGAGGCTGCGATATTGGTAATCGACTCTGCAACCGCCATGCGTGCAGATGCGGCGTGATGCAACAATGCAATTGGCGTTCGCTCACCTAATGCCATGGCTTCGCCAGTGGTTTCGTTAAAACAGGTGGTCGTCACACCAACATCGGCCACCGGCACCTGCCACGGGCCAACCATTTGATCTCGCGCCACTAATCCCGTTACCGAGCGATCACCAATAGTAATTAAAAATGTTTTATCTGCCACCGTTGGCAAACGTAATACGCGGTAAACCGCTTCTTTTACATTTATGCTTTCGGTTAAGAAATTTTCTTTTTGAAAAGGTTTATGCTTAACGTCACGCAACATTTTTGGCGGTTTGCCTAACAAAACATCCAGTGGGATATCAACCGGAGTTTCAGCCAGGGCGTTATCACCAAGATACAAATGTTTTTCATCAGTTGCCTGACCAATAACCGCATAAGGGCAACGCTCGCGCTCACACAGGCTTTCAAATTCGGCCAGCCTGTCCTGCGGGATCGCCATGACGTATCGTTCCTGCGATTCATTTGACCAAATTTCCATTGGCGACATGCCCGGATCATCGCTATTAATTGCGCGAAGCTCGAACTGACCGCCGCGGTCACTGTCGTCGATTAATTCAGGCATAGCATTTGAGATTCCGCCAGCACCGACATCGTGAATACTCACAATCGGGTTGTTATCGCCCATACGCCAGCAGGCGTCGATCACCTCCTGACAACGGCGTTCCATTTCAGGGTTGCCTCGTTGAACTGATGCAAAGTCCAGGTTTTCATCGCTGCTGCCGGTCTCCATTGATGAAGCTGCACCGCCGCCCAAACCAATCAACATTGCCGGGCCACCAAGCACAATCAGCTGGTCACCTTTTTCGATCTGACCTTTGGCAACTAACTCGCTTTTGATGCTACCCAAACCACCGGCCAACATAATCGGCTTATGATAACCACGAACTTCATCACCAGCAGGACCGGGTACTTTTTCTTCAAACGTTCTGAAGTAACCACAGATATTGGGGCGACCAAACTCATTGTTAAATGACGCCGCACCGATAGGCCCTTCAATCATAATATCCAAGGCGGAAACGATTCGACGGGGTTTACCGTAGTCAGTCTCCCAAGGCTGGACTGCACCAGGAATTTGTAAATTTGAAACCGAAAACCCACATAGGCCGGCTTTTGGTTTGGAGCCTCGGCCCGTTGCACCTTCGTCGCGAATTTCACCACCGGAGCCAGTTGCGGCGCCTGAAAAAGGCGAAATTGCAGTAGGATGGTTGTGAGTTTCAACCTTCATTAAAATATTGTTTGATTCATCGGAATGGACGTATTCGCCGGTTTTTGAATCAGGAAAAAACCAGCCTTTTGCTCGGCCTTCAATCACAGACGAGTTGTCACTGTAAGCTGTTAATACGTTTTCGGGATGCAATTCGTGAGTGTTACGAATCATTTTAAACAATGATTTCGTTTGCTCTTTGCCATCAATAACCCAGTCGGCATTAAAAATTTTGTGTCGGCAGTGCTCTGAGTTTGCCTGTGCGAACATCATTAACTCCACATCGGTGGGGTTACGCTTCAAAGCAATAAAATTTTCGACCAGATAGTCAATTTCATCGTCCGCCAGGGCCAGACCTAGCTGAGTGTTAGCGACAACCAGGGCATCACGACCACCAGTAATAATATCAACAACCGAAAGTGACCTTGCTGCAGCTTTGCCGAAAAGCGAAACGGCATCATCAAACGAGGTGATAATACTCTGGGTCATTCGGTCATGTAACAGGGGTAATATTAAGGCGCGCTCGTCACTGGAAAGCAAAGAGCCTTCAGCTGGTAGAGAGCCTTCAGCTGGCAGAGAGCCTTCAGCTGGTAAAGAGCCTTCAGCTGGTAAAGAGCCTTCAGCTGGTAAAGAGCCTTCAGCCGGAAGGGAGCCGTTAGCCGGTAAAGAGCCTTCAGCCGACAGAGAGCCATTAGACTTTTGAATATGATACAAAACCCCGGTTTCAATTCGATTTAGACTGCTTAATCCGCAATGGTGGAAAATATCGGTGGCTTTACTTGACCACGGAGAAATCGTGCCCATTCTAGGCACAACAATAGTGGCATTATCAGGCTGGGTAAGCGCTTGACTTTCAACGGAAATTTCCAGTATTTCGTAAACGCGCTGACGCTCGGCGCCAGATAATACCTCGGCCACATCCAGAAAATAAAGTGTTTCAGTTGAAATATTAACCAGACAACCCAGCCGGGTCTTAATTTGTTGTTTTAATTTCTCAATACGGAAAAAAGAAAGGGCCTGGTTGCCACGTATTACAATCATTTTGCTCTCGAATAAACGGTTTGGGGAGCGCTATGATACTTGATTAGAGAACCCCAAACCAGTCTGAGGCTTTTCCTGATAGAAATGAATTTGAACAAATGCGGGGTTATTATGACCTCGATGCGAGCACACCTTAACACGCCCACTTATCAGCACCGGCGCGGGTCAGCTCCACAACAAAATAAAGTGAACATTGGGTATTTTAGACCTTAAATTGCCTCATCAATCCCTGAAGATCATCTCGTAACACAGACAGATTTTCGGCAGTTCCATTGGTCTCCTGTGCACCATGGGCACTTTGCTCACCGACGGTCTCCAGGGTGCCGATATTGAGCTGAATTTCACTGGAAATCGCTTTTTGTGCATCTGCCTGAGTGACAATTTGACCACTCAGGCTCGCAACAGCCTCAATGGATTCTGCGATTTCATTTAAAACACCGGATACACTTTCTGCGTATTCAACGCCTTCCGTGGCTTTATCTTTACCCGATGCCATGGCCGTAGACGCACCCTTTGCTGAAGTTTGAAATTGCGTCACCAAGGTTTCAATTTCCAGGGTTGAATCCTGGGTTCGAGACGCTAACGTGCGCACTTCATCGGCAACAACCGCAAACCCCCGCCCCTGCTCACCGGCCCTAGCTGCTTCAATCGCCGCATTTAACGCCAATAAGTTCGTTTGCTCTGCAATACCTTTAATCACATCAAGCATACCACCGATGTTTTCACTGCTTGCTTCCAACTGTGCAATCACTTCACTGACGCTAACCACCTGACCTTCAAGCGAAGTAAACGCATCCATCGCACGTGTTAAGGTTTGCTGCCCATGACTTGCCGCTTTTTTTGCATTGTCCACCGTTGCAGAAGCTTCCATCGCGCTTTTAGAAACGACATCAGAAACATTCAATAATTCGCCAATAGAATTACTTACCAGGTGAGTTTCATTTTGTTGCGTCACAGCCCCATCATTTAATTTTTTTGAAACGACATCAAGCTGATTTATCCCCTCGGACATGCTACCGGAGACGTTGACACTCTGAGAAACCAGGTTCTGTATTCGAGTGACAAATTGATTAAAAGCCGTCGCTAACTGCCCTACTTCATCATTACCGTTAACCGGTAACCGGCGAGTAAGATCACCTTCACCTTCGGAAATGTCTTTAAGCGCATGAACAATAGATTTAATCGGCTTAATGCCCGACTGGTACAAGCTGAAAATAATAATAATGACTGCGAAAAAAGCGATAACAGCCACAGTAATTGACAATTTATTGATCATCGACATTTCGGCAAACATTTTTTCGCTTGCTTCATTGCCGCGAGAGACTTGTCGATTAGACAACGCTTCAACCTGAGCTAACATGTCACTTACCACCGGTGAAATTTCGGTACGTAACAAATAACTGTCCATCCGCCACTGCTCACTGCTGTGGATAGCAAAAGCGGCCTGGACACTGCCTCTAAAAATGCCAAATAATGCAGAAAAGTGTTCAATGCCTTCTTTCTGCTCAATAATCAGCCCGTCGGAGGAAGCCGCCATCCGTTCAATAAGTTTCTCAATCTGATCACCATATCCATTTACCTCATCAATTACTGATGGTGTTCTCGACGCTAAGTAAGCACGAATCCCACTCATCATGCCGGAGGTGGCATAACGTAACTCACCAAGCTCTTTCGCTATTTTTTTTCGTATTTCACTTGCTTCCTCGCCTTCTTCAGCCAAAATCATTGTTGTCGCAATATCCAATAATTGCTGACTCAACGGATCAACATTTGCGTCGGCATATGCAAGCGCAGGGAAATTTTCCATGTCTGAACTGGCAAACAGCAAAACCCGCTCTTTAAATTCAGTAAAGACTTTCACTTTCTCTTGAATACCGGCCACCATTTTTACAGACTGCTGGTCCTCCTGAATAATCGGCAACTTATTAAGTTCTGTGATATTTTTCTTTAGATCCGCCAAACCATTTTCATAATCACTTTTATGTTGTGCGTCTTTACTTAACAGATAGAACCCCATTGAAGCAGTTGTTGATTCCACCGCCTCTCGAAGTTTGGCGCTTAATGTAACGGCGGGGCGGACTTTATAAAGGATGTCGCTAATCACGTCTCGAATATTATTCGAACTGTAAAGTGAAATACTAACAACTAATATAAACAACGCTGCAAATATTGAAAAACCGCCAATAATTTTTTGTGTCAGAGTCAAGCTTCGAGTTAACTTAGATATAGGATTCATAATTTTTTCACTATTCCACTTTTTAGCTTAATTCGGCGCGTCATGTGTCATCCGACTTAAACACCACCTGGGCAACAAGTAATTACCAATCAACGACTTAGTAGCAATAACTTGTGCTTTTAAAGTTTTTATCACATACAACACAATCCATTAACGCTACATTGATAGACAAGACATAAACGTACAGATCGGCATGCTAGACATAAACTTGAGTCAAAAAAGGAAAGCAAGTCGAGGATGAGCGTAAACAAGGTGAAACGAGAACAAAACGAGAGTAAAAACCGCCCGGCACAAGGTGCCGGGCGTTTAAACGCAAACTATCAGGACAACGTCACACCAAGACGTTGAGCAACTTCCTCATACGCCTCAACAACACCACCAAGCCCTTGGCGAAAACGGTCTTTATCCATTTTTTTACGTGTTTCGATATCCCAGAGACGGCAACCATCAGGGGTGAACTCATCACCAAGTACTACCTGGCCATTATAAATGCCGAACTCAAGTTTATAGTCAACGAGCAACAATCCGGCATCTTCAAATAACTGAGTTAAAATACCATTAACCTTAAATGTTAAGGTTTTCATTGCCTCAATATCTTCATCGGTGGCCCATTTGAAGGAGCGAATATGATATTCGTTGATCATCGGATCATGTAATTCATCGTTTTTAAGAAAAAACTCAAACGTTGGCGGGTTTAGGTTCAAACCATCTTCCACACCCAGACGTCGACACAAACTACCGGTGGCGATATTACGGATCACACATTCGATCGGAAACATATCAAGGTTTTTCACCAGGGATTCTTCGTCCGACAAAATTTCAATATGATGTGTAGGCACACCTGATGCCTCTAGCTTTTCCATAATAAAGGCATTAAAACGGTTATTAACCATACCTTTTCTATCAAGCTGATCCATTTTTTCACCATCAAACGCCGACGTGTCATTTCGGTAATGAAGGATCAGTTTATCAGCATCATCAGTGTAATAAACCGATTTTGCCTTACCAGCATAAAGTTCGTCTCTTTTTTGCATAATTATTCCGCTCTTACCTTATAAATATTCTTGCAAAGCTTTCAAAAACAGTTTTGCGTCTTCAGATAAATCGGGTTGCCCCTGATCATTAATAACCGTAATAACCGTAACTTGGTGCTCGGTTGATAACTGAACGCGATAAACATCCCGGTCAGGGTTTGAGAGCGCGAAACCCGGCGTGAAATCGGCGGTTTCATCAGCTTCAATTCTGATATCAAGCCAGCGAACCTTTTTATTCCGCTCAACAACCGTATTACCCATACGATCAACCGCCTGCATGACAAATCGCCAGCTTCGATTGGCTGTTTCATTCATAGTGATGTTAGGTACATCAGCATTCAGGTTCAATTGAGCCTGATCAGCTTTTGATTTCGCTTCATCGAGCAAAGCCACTTTTCTGTCTGCGCTTAAACCAAAATAACTCAACATTTCACCGAGAACTTCGATTTCGGTTTCCGGATCAGATAGTTTTTCTGTCCAGCCGTATACCACCTGACCCTCCACCATAGTTTCCTGGAAGCCACGATGCGACAGATATAATTCACTGGAACCAGGTTGCTTACCGGGCTCGATACGGACACGAAAACGGTCTTTTACGAAGTCAGACTCATAGTTATTAATCCACTCGGTTTCCATTAAACCCAGCTTCAGTTTTTGCCACTTTAATGGCACCTTTTTCGTTGACCAGAAATCTTTCGCACTACTCCAAACCACCTCGGGTGGCGCAGAAATTTCCAGCCAGCGCAGACGCCCGTCTTTTTTCAAAATAACACGGGCACCGTTTTCTAACTCAATCTTTTTAGTTTCAACACTGCCGATATGAGGAATCTCAAACCCGCTATTAACCTCAGGATGAGTTAAATCTGGCGGCACATCCAATGGCTTCATGACTGGCTGACGCTTATAAAAATCATCACCCTTTGAAGCGCAACCCGCTATCGTTAAAAAACCAACCGAGGCACAAACCACCAACAACTGAAAACGGGCCGTTTTAGTTTGTAAATTTAAAAACAATGACATGGCTAATCCTAAATCCTAAATCCTAATTCAATTCTATTTGCTTAAGTGTCAGTACAATACGCTGGCTTAAGTACTGGCTTAAGTACTGGCTTAAGTACTGGCTACAGAGTAGGCTTGAGCGCCTGACGAAGCGCGTCGTGGTATTCACTGGATAAAACGGTCAACGGTAAACGAATACCCGCTCCAATTAGCCCGAGCTCAGACAAAGCCCATTTAACGGGAATAGGATTCGCTTCCAGAAATAAATCACGGTGCAGGGCCTCAAGTGATTTATTTATTTTTTCTGCCTCAGCAAAGTTACCTGCCAGCGCAGCAGCAAATACCTGATGCATCAGCGCCGGTGCGACGTTTGCGGTAACCGAAATAGCACCTTTTACGCCTTTTGATATTGATGCCAGGGCAATATCGTCATCGCCACTAAAAACATCAAACTCAGGCCCGCACAACTCAACAAGTTTAGCCAAACGCTCAATACTGCCGGTCGCTTCTTTTATGCCAACAATATTGCTTATTTTTGAGAGGCGTTGCACCGTTTCAGGCTGCATATCAACCGCCGTTCTGCCCGGCACATTATACAAAATCAGCGGTAAATCAACGTGTTCGGCAAGGTATTTGTAATGCTCATACAAACCCTGTTGTGTGGGCTTGTTATAATAAGGTGTCACGACTAAACAGGCATCTGCTCCGGCCTTTAGTGCACACAAACCCAGCTCTTCGGCCTCTGTTGTTGAGTTGGAACCGGTACCGGCAATAACAGGCACTCGGTTGTTGGTTTTTTCAACAACAAACCGAACTACTTCGCAGTGCTCACTTTGATTCAGTGTAGCGGATTCGCCCGTTGTCCCTACGGCAACAATCGCATCCGTTCCGGCTTCGACGTGAAACTTCACCAGTTTTTCAAGCGTAGTAAAATCAATTGAGCCATCAGCAAACATCGGGGTTACCAATGCTACCATACTGCCTTGAAACATGAAGTTTCTCCAATTCAAATAACAAAAAATGCGCCAAGTATGACAAAAAGCGAATATTACTGACCTGACCCGCATTTATCAAGGCAACAATTATCCGACTGCCCATTATAGACATTATTAATCGTCATTTGTTGCTTTTAGTCGAATCTATAATACAAATTCCATCGCCCTCCCTCGAACAGGCATATTTTGGGCATTCTTTTTAATATCAGCCAATTAGCTAAAAAACCGGCTCATACGCACATCATATAAAGACAACGTGATATATTGGTAGTCACAAGAGGAGATTTGTTAGATGAGCCAGGTTAATATCAATAAAAAAGTACCGAATTTCAGCAGTCCCGCGACGGGAGAGCAGACTATCAGCCTAAGTGACCTGAAAGGCAAAAAAGTCGTCATTTATTTTTACCCAAAAGACAATACATCGGGCTGCACTACCGAGGGCCAGAACTTTCGCGACGCAGACGCCAAATTTAAACAAGCGAACGCGATCATTTTAGGTGTTTCACGCGACACCGTCCGCACCCACGAAAACTTCAAAGCCAAACACGAATTTCCTTTTGATTTACTTGCTGACACAGAGGAAACACTCTGCCAACTATTTGATGTCATAAAGGAGAAAAAGCTCTACGGAAAAACCCACATGGGGATCGAACGCAGTACGTTTTTAATTGATGAAAAAGGTACTTTAAAACAGGAATGGCGCAAAGTGAAAGTGGCCGGACATGTTGACGAGGTGCTTGAGGCAGCCAAACAGTTAAGCCCGACGGGCTCGTAGGCTCGGCTAATACCACACAAATAAATTGAGTGACGGGGAAAGATCATGAATCTGAAAGCGCTGCAGGACAATCAATTACGTTTATTTGTTCTCGACACAAACATTTTAATGCATGACCCTACCTGCCTGTTCCGATTTCAGGAACATGATGTTTTTATCCCGATGATGGTATTAGAAGAGCTCGACAAAAACAAACGAGGTCATTCAGACGTGGCACGTAGCGCGCGTCAGGCCAGTCGCTTTCTGGAAGAATGTGTTACCGGCGCGAGTCAGTCGGAAATTGAAGCAGGACTAGCACTGCCGTCACCAATCAATACCGAAAGCTCTGACGGAAGTTCTAGCGGAAAACTATTTTTACAAACACTTGACCTCAAATATGACCTGCCTTCCGACATGCCTGGGAGCCTGCCCGACAACCAGATTTTAAGCGTGAGTCTCGCACTGCAAAAGCAGCTAAAAGCCCGCCAGGTTGTTTTATTAACCAAAGATATCAACTTGCGCATCAAAGCTGCCGCCGTTGGCCTCAACGCAGAAGATTACCATAACGACCAGGTCATTGACGACGTTAATTTACTTTACAGCGGCTCAGAAGAACTCGACAGTGACTTTTGGGACAAGCACGCTGAGGGCATTGAAGCCTGGCAGGAAGACAGCAAGTCCTTTTATCAAATTAGCGGTGAAGGCATGGAAAACTGGTACCCCAATCAGTTTTTATACAACGACAAAGATGAATTTTATTCCATCGTCCGTCAACACGATAAGCAACAAACCCAAATAGAAGTGCTGTGCAATTATGAAAGCGTATCTCACAATGTTTGGGGCATTAAAGCCCGTAATCGGGAACAGAATTTTGCCTTAAATGTATTAATGGATCCGGATATCGACTTTGTGACTTTGCTTGGGCAGGCCGGGTCAGGCAAAACATTGCTCACACTTGCAGCAGCATTAACGCAAACCCTTGAGCAAAAACTTTATCAGGAAATCATCGTGACCCGTATTACCGTGCCGGTGGGTGAAGACATTGGCTTTTTACCCGGTACGGAGGAAGAAAAAATGACGCCCTGGATGGGTGCGTTAATGGATAACCTCGAAGTATTAACCTCATCCGAAGGCACTGGTGACTGGGAACGTGCTGCAACCAATGACCTGTTACAAAAGCGCATTAAAATTCGCTCAATGAATTTTATGCGGGGCCGAACGTTTTTAAATAAATTTTTAATTATTGATGAAGCTCAAAACTTAACATCCAAACAGGTAAAAACGCTTATCACCCGTGCCGGCCCCGGTACAAAAGTCGTTTGTCTGGGTAACATTGCACAAATCGACACGCCGTATCTATCAGAGACAAACTCCGGCTTAACTTATGTGGTTGACCGCTTTAAAAACTGGGACCACAGCGCTCACATTACATTACAGCGAGGGGAGCGGTCGCGGCTGGCGGATTACGCATCTGAGGTTTTGTGACGGCGGTTTTGTAACCACTCACTGGATCACATGACACGGGTATAAAATAACAGGCCTGAGTTACTATTTTATTAAATTGACACTTTAGGCGTATCGGAAGACCTAGCGGCTTCAGTATCATCCGGCCAGGCATTTAACACTGCCTTAACCAGCGTCGCTAATGGAATCGCAAAAAACACACCCCACAACCCCCATAAACCACCAAAGAAAATAATGGCGACAATAATAGCAACCGGATGCAAATTAACCGCCTCAGAAAACAAAAGTGGCACAAGTAAGTTGCCGTCAATTGCCTGGATAACGCCATATACCAGCATCAAATAACCGAACTCGGAGCTCCAGCCAAACTGAAAAAATGCGATAAGCGCCACCGGAATAGTAACAATTGTCGCACCAACAAATGGCACTAATACCGAAAGCCCGACAAGCAGTCCGAGAAGGAACGCATAATTCAACCCCATCGCAATAAAACCGATGTAGGTCGCCACACCGACAATAATAATTTCAATAATTTTTCCGCGAATGTAATTACCGATTTGCATGTCCATTTCGCGGGACACCTGTTGCACCAGAATACGTTTATCGGGCAAATAACCAGTTAACCATTTTTTAATAATATCCTTATCTTTTAAAAAGAAAAAAACAAGTAACAGCATCAAAATCAAATAAACTATCCAGGTAAGAAGCCCCTGCAATGATGAGATAGAAAAAGACAATACGGCTTGGCTATACTTGCCTATTTCAGCCCTAATCAAGGACATCATTTCATTAATCTGCCCCTGGGTAACGATGGCAGGATAACTTTCGGGCAATTTCAACAAAGCCTGTTGAATACGTCCGAGCATTTTCGGCAACTCGGTAAAAAACTGAGATATCTGCTCAACCAGTAACGGTATTAATATCACCGCAGAAATAACCACTGCAGCAAAAAAACACATGAAGACACTAATAGAAGCCAGTTTTCGCCCCACCCCCCGGCGCTGCAGTTTCATGACCAAGCCTTCAAGCATATAGGCGATCACGATCGCAAATAACAAAGGAATTAAAATATCACCGAAATAAAGCACGATGGAAAAGCCGCCAATCAGCAGCATCGCCAGGATAATAGCTTGAGGATTAGAAAAATGGCGATCGTACCACCTTTTCAACATTTCGATCATTTCAATTCGCTTTGTTTTTTTAGTTCGTCATACTGTTCAGCAAAAACCAACTCTAACTCAGGAATTACCTGTGCTTTTTCTCGCCCGTGTATTATATGCTGAGTCATCAATGTGGAGGTTTTATTTAACATAATCGACTTATCCAGCATAGGATACGAGGTTGACAAACGCTTTAATGCACCAACCACGGTTTCATCAGGTTTAGCCTGAACAAGAACGGGGATAGCAAGCGGCTGCGATTCTACTTCTGAATTATTTTCCAGAAACGCGGCAAACTTCGATAGTGTCTGCTTGTCTGCATCATTGAGTTTTCGATAGGCGTTTAATAATTTTTTTTCGACAAGCTTCATTTATTTTTCTAATTTATTCAATCATAATTTAGCGGGGATCAATTACATTTCTATTCAGTCATCAAACAACTACTCAACGTGTAATTTAAACACAGGGGCCTTATGGCGCTCTTTCATTAGATCAAGCGACTTCACCAGCGCGATAATAATTTGGTCGGTGGTTTTTTGTGTTTCTACCCACTCGGCCTTGGCCGTCACCAGCAAATCTCCAATGTGACCAGGTGTATCCCGACCGGTTTCCATGATCATATCTTCAATCATGCCGGGCTTCAATTCAGGGCGAAACAGGATGCCATAAGTCATGCTATCGGGCCGTATCGCAAGCCAGTTACCATCATCATCAACGACTATCGGCTTTATATCATCTGGTAATGTTGCTGAGCCATTGTAAAAAACCAGAACCCGCTTACCATCAACGGCTTCAGCCAGTGCGTCATTTTCACCGGCGTCGGTTTTGTGTGCAGTCGTCCAATAGGCATTATGAAACGGCGTATCATGCAAAGTCGCCCCTCGGTTTTCAGCCAGCAACATGGCACCAAAACCAATACCCACTACCGGTCGTCGCGCGCTTTGAAAAAGCCGAATGACGCGTTTTTCTGACTCAATCCACTCGTTTTGTTCATCATTGGCAAGGCCTGAGCCCCCAAGAATAAACAAAGCGTCAAAGTGAATAGCTGAACCTGGTAGATCCTGGCCGACAAAAGGCCTAAAATAATTAAAACCAATGTCGCGAATTTCTAATTGCCGCTCAATCTGGCCAAGAAACTCACTGTAATTGTGCTGAATAACCGCGTAATTTTTCATATTAATGGATACCGCCTGTAAAAAAACATTCAGGCATTATGGGCGTAGAGCCCTACAAAATCAATCATAGGGTAAACTACACCGCGCCCATTTTTTACCTTATTCTCTTTATCTCTTTATCTCTTTTATAAAGAAAATCCGTGTTTTCGGAATATGAGCTTAGAATAAATTAAGAACTGACGGTAGACTGTTTCAGGCAATATTGGCGGGCAAACTCCAGCAACTCTTCCATTGCGCGCTGACGGAATTTCTGTTTTTGATGCACAAAAGAAAACGGCCTTTCCAGTGGCGTATGTAACGGAATCGCGACCAGGGTGCCTAGTTTTATTTCTTTTGCTAAGGTTGCTTTTGAGAGAATCGTAATACCAATACCCGCTTCAACAGCGCCTTTAATGGCTTCGGGGCTACCGAGCTCCATAATCACGTCCAGATTACTGGTACTCAGGCCACTTTCCTGAAGGTAGTCCATAATAACTTCTCGCGTTCCTGAGCCTTCTTCACGACAAATATAGGGATATTGCAATAAATCTTCAATTTTAACGGTGACTGAGTCTGCCAATTCGTGCCCTAGCGGCACAATGGCAACGAGCTGATCCTGCTTACACAACTCCACCGCGAGGTTTTTATTCGATACCGGCGCTTCAACCACGCCAAGATCGATAATATTATTTTCAACCATGGAAACGATGCCGTCTGTATTAGAGACTTTTAAACGCACGTTCACGTCCGGAAATTGATTTTTGAAATCACCCAGCAAGGCAGGCAACATATATTCAGCAATCGTGGTGCTAGCACCGACAATTAAAACGCCACTGACTTCACCGGTTAATTCTTTAACCGCGTTTTCCATTTCATCATAGATTTCGAAGATTTTACCGCCAAATTCATATACTCGTTTGCCGGCTTCAGTGAGACTAATACGATTATGGGTTCGATCAAACAAGCGAGTATTAAAATACTCTTCGAGTTGACGCACCTGAAAAGTGACCGCTGGCTGGGTCATGTGTAAGGTTTCAGCTGCTTTGGTAAAACTCAGCAGTTTGGCTACGGTGAAAAATACGTGGAGTCTTCTATCTGACATTGCTGTTGTGCGCCTGTCATTATAATTAAGTTTATGGTCTCGATAGTATCAGTTAATAATGGATAATAATATATCCCTTTTCGATTGATGTTAAAATCGGTATAACTGTTCAGCATATTATTGAAAGAAAACTCAAAACTGGGCGCCCAGAGATGGGTTTACCGCGTGTTTAAGCCAGCTTACTAAAGTGCCAGGCGCGGGATTCGTGGCAAACAAGCTGAGTAACTACCAAACCACTATAGCGACGTATTTTTCAACCGGATAAATAAATCAGATGAGTGAATACTGGAAACATCAAAATCTTGATGGCAACGGATTACAAACAATAAACCAGCAATATAGCCGTTTACAAAAAAACATCAGAACCGCCTATTTCTTGTGCGCTTTATTTCCGCTGGGTGTGCATCAATTTTATTTAAAATCAGCAGGTCGTGGCACCCTGTTTCTCGGCCTAAGCGTTATTACGATTATTCTTTTTGCCATCCCGTCAATTTCACCCATTTTTGCCAGCTCACTTTTTCTGGCCGAAATTGCTTTACTCGGCATTGATATTTTAAAAATGGATGATCAGGTCATCCATTTTAACAAAAATCTCAAAATGCGACTCTCGTTACAAACCAACACGTCACCGCCAGAAGACTTTCGGGGCAGGTATCGGGACGAAACACCGATTGATGATTATGTCTCAATTAAAAACAATGAGATTACCGCGTTTGAAACAAAAAAGAACGGCGCCGGAAAATCGCGTATTTTTTCATTTGCTGAACAGGAAAAGCTGATAAAAGAAATGCACCAAAAGAAAACCGAAAAATAGCCGAGGTATCGCTTTATTTCTCAGCCTTGTATATTGGCAACTCGAACGAAAAACAACTGCCCTCACCTTCCTCGCTTTCAAAACCGATTTTGCTACCCATCAGTTCGACGATATTTTTCGTAATCGATAAACCAATGCCAGTGCCTTCGATATCACCGCGTTCATGTCCGAGTCGTTCAAACGGCACAAAAATTTGTGATTGACGGGACTGCGAAATTCCCTTACCGGTATCTGTGACCGAAAAATGAACTTTGTCAGGCTCAACCGTGGCATCTAAGATCACACTACCACCGGGTTTATTGTATTTTATGGCGTTAGACAAAAGATTAATTAACACCTGTTTAAATCGTATTGCGTCCATTGATAGATCAGGCAATGTTTCGTATTCAACGTTGTCAATAAGTTCAATGTCTGACTCGACAGCATGCTGAATCACAAGCACCAGACTTTCCTGAACCAATTTTGCAGGTGCGGTTTGCGCCAGTGCAATAGGCATCTTCCCTGCCTCAATTTTATTTAATTCCAATATTTGATTAATGATATCCAGCAAATGCCTGCCAGCGGTTTTGATTTCAGCGACATCCTCTTTCTGGGCTTCACTCAAGGGCTCGTCAGGATTAGACTCCAGCAACTGAGAAAACCCCATGATGGCGTTCATTGGTGTGCGCAACTCGTGATTCATGCCAGCCACAAAGTCTGACTTTGCATTGTTTGCCCTGTCGGCCGCTTCTTTCGAAATTTTCAGTTTTTCCTGATAGGCCTTGAGCTCCGTAATATCGCGAACAATACCGGTAAACAAAACACCTTCAGTAGAAACAAGCTCGCTAATAGAAATTTGAATAGGAAACACCTCACCATTTTTTCGGCAGGCTTCCATTTCACGAGTTTCACCAATCGCTTTTGCCTCACCCGTCACCTGATATTTTCGAATATAAGCATCATGGCGCTGCCTAAATGACACTGGCATAAGCATGCCTAATTCTTTGCCAATGGCCTCTTCCTGCGAGTAACCAAACATATTTTCTGCAGCGCGATTAAACGACACTATATTACCCGCGCCGTCGATTATAATAATCGCATCCACAGCGGTTTCAAGAATTGAACGTAAACACTCTTCACTATTTTTTAAGGCTTCGGTTCGGCGAAGAACCTTAGACTCCAGATCGCTATTCGCGGCAGATAATTCATCTTTTACAGTTGCCAGCGAGAGGGAGTTTTCCTGAAACACTTCAACAGCACGGGCCATCTCACCCATTTCATTGTTTTGATCTGCACCAAAAATTTTCACTCCGCCCTCGTTATTCGCAACACGGGTCATTGTGTGAGTGAGATGAGAAATGGGCTTTATTATTTGCAGGCGAATTAACCAATACGCACCCATAACAAACAAAATAAATGTCAGCACAGATAACGCAAGCGTGATTTTACCGGATCCAATAATCACACCTAAGGTTTGGGAAAGTTTTTCTTCCGCTTGCTGACTACGTAAAACAATTTCCTTATCCAAAGTAGCAAGACCCTCAAGCGCGGGTGCATCAACAACCTGTACCAAGTGATCAATAGATTCCGGCGTGACTTTTTTGATATCAATGTTTTCAAGCTCGTCAATCTTCGATTCATAGACTGAAAATACATTTTGCATTTTTGTAATTGCATTAAGCTCCGCAGGACTGAGATCAAAAGACAAATATGTTTGCGCCGCCTGCTGCGCAACTTTCAAATCCTGCTTTGCCTGCAAAACAGCATTTCGATCACCGCGTAAAATGGTATTTTTAAAGTGATGAATCATGCCACCAAATCCCATCGCGCGACGTATAACTCTAATCATGTCACAACGACGCTGTTTCGTAATCGAGTGATGCCGGTGGGTTATATTGTGCGCCACTAACGTAGACAGACCGTTAACTGCGGAACGATCATCAACTTTCACTAATTGATCAATCTCTTTCGCGGATTTATTATTTTTGATTAAGGCAGAAATTCTGGCCAGTGCACTTTCATAGGCGGCAAGATTTAATTCGATTTTTTCAAGCGCATCCTGCTCCTCTTTACTTAAGCCCAGAGCGCGGTAAAGCGTAATAGCCGCCCTCGCGCCACCGATACTGGATTTGGTGGCATCCGCATGGACTGAATTACGGCGTAACAGATAATTTTTAAAATTGTGGATCATGCCACCGTAGCCGATTTCGCTGTAAAGCGCGCTTAGCGCACGACCCTTATGCCATTGAGAGTTTTGAAAACTGAACCAGGTGGATTCAATTTTATAACTGTTAGATAGGTTATAAGAAATGAGCGCCACAATCAGCCCGCCAAACAAACTAAACGTCGCAATTAACAGCAATGTGGCAGTTTTGATTTTCATCTGATAAATACCTACCCAATTCGGAATACTTGGTCGAATTACCTTACTTTTACAGCAGTTGTTTTATTGTTACAAGTAACGGCCCGCTAAGGGCACTACTTTAGGAAACCAAGCGAATTAGTCAGATATTTTTTATTTTGCGCTTAAATGGCGTACTGACACTTCGTGTTCGACAAACCAATTGGAGGTTTTTTTATACGTTTGAATACAGTGCGAGATAATCAGTTTTAGAAACAGGAGGAGTTCGGCTAATCGCCAGCACATCATCAAGGTGTGACACCTGACTCATACCAACCAGACTTGTACCCAAGCCCGGTGTAGAACGATTAAATTGAATAGCGCGTTGTGCAGCATTCGCTAACGCAGGTAAAAATGCCAATAATTGATCATTTTCAGGCAATGCCAGATGCCCCTTCATTAGGGTGTGGCTAGCCATAACATAAATGCCTAATTGATAGGCAGCCTGTAAAGTTGAGGCAACATTTCCCTGCCCGGTTGCGTGGCTGAACCGGGTGAACGCCTCAGTCATCACGTGATTAAAAGGTGCCTGAACGACACTAAAACCATGTTTGGCTCCAATACCATGAACCGCTTGAGCCGCTTTTTCAGCCAGACCGATCATGGATGTTAACGACTGAAATTTAATATCATCGGTTTCAACTCGCATTCCATCAAAGGTGGAAATTCCATAATGGCGAATTTTATTTTCCTGAATCGCTTTTTCTAACTGAACAAACACCTTTAATAATTTATTGTTTGTTTCTTCTTTGCCAATAAACGGAATATGCACTTCCGGCTGGTCCACCAGAAAAACATCCAGCGTTTCAAGCCCCATCAACTTTCGTGACAAATCAATTTGATAGTTAATATAAGCTGGCGATAACAAGTGCATTTTCCCGGCAAGGTCATCTTTGCTACCCAGGCCTTTGGCCACAATTTCTTTTTCAAACCAGCTTTCAATATCGTCTGGTCGACCACCACGCAGTGTTAAAAAACCACCTTTTGAAACTGTAAATACCGCCTCTCGAGGAATACCATGTTCAAAGCTGGCTTTTAAGCCGGCACCAACGGCAGCAAGTGAGCGACCGTGACGATAATGTGCGGCGGTATCGATCACATTAATACCGGCACCAATACCGTTCACAATAATTTGCACTACCTGCTCATCCGTTTCAGCTTCCAACGTACCGGGGAAAGTGCCAATGCCCAATGAACTGAGTTTGATTTTTGTCGATAAAAAATCACTGTAATGCCCCTCAGCAACCACTGCTTTCATTTTGTTTGCATATTGTGCGGTAGCTTCGGCTGTTGCATAACCTTTTGTTAGCTTGTTCATATTTTGTCTGTGTCTTTGTCCACTTTTAATACAAGTTTGAGTTTTTGAATAACGGGTGAGACGCAATTAACATGTTAACAACATCTATCACCGGTTGACGAATATCCGACAGGGTTTGTTCATCCAGCCTTGAAATAAAAAAGTTTTCAAACCAGTCCTCGTCTTCGTCAAGGTCCCAGTCTACGGCCTGTAATAATGATTTTGCTTTTTCCGGCATCGCTTCAGGAAAAATCTGATTTGTTAATATAGCCCAAACACCCAGCCAGCAACGCGCAAGACTCAGTGGATGATAGCCCCCACCTCCCAGCACAATAAGTTGCGGCACGGCATTTTTTAACGGCACAGTATCTTTTATTTTTTGTACTATTTTTAAAAACTGCTGCGTTGAAATTAAAAATTTACCTAATGGATCAGGTTTTAAACTGTCGGTTCCGGCCTGTAGTACAACCACATCAAATGCCACGTTGGATAAGATGTTTTCCCATGCTTGCCCAAATGCCCAGTTAAACTCAGTATCCGTTAAATTTTTCGGCAACGGTAAATTGATGGCATTATTCAACGGGCCCACATCGGATAATCCTCCACCTTCAAACGGATAGGCATAATCCGATGCCATATGAGTTGAAAAAGTCGTCACCGACCGGTCATCACCAAAGGCAAACTCAACACCATCACCATGATGCGCATCAATATCCACATAAAGCACATTTAACCCTTCCTGACGCAATCGTTTTATTGCCAATACAGGGTCATTAAAAAAACAGAAACCGTTTGCTCTCTCAGGCATCGCGTGATGCATTCCACCCGCAGGACTAAATGCAACGTGGCCGTTTAATAATGACTCGGCGGCCTGAATACTGCCGCCCGTTGCGGTTGCCGGCGTGGAAAAAAAACCGGTAAAATACGGGTTTTCATAGTTACCGATATTGTGTTTTGCTCGGTAATTCACCTGTACTTTGTTAGTGGCTTCAACATCTTTCATTGCTGCGATATATTCTGGCGAATGAAACCACAACAATTCGTCATCACTGGCCATTTTTGAATTAATGACTTCACCTTCAACAAAACCGTCAAACACTTGAATTAAATCATGGGTCAGTGATACCCGGGGAATACTTAACGGGTGTTGGCTGCCATAACTGTGATTCCGATATCGATCAGAAAATATGAAATGCGCGGGTGTACGTATTGGCTTTGACATTTAATCCAGCAAGTCTTCCTGGTCCGCACGAGAACGTAAATACAGGTAAATATGGCGAATCGTATGTAACGCCATTTTTTCCGGGTTTTGAGGCAGCGCATCATACCGGTCTTCGAGAATGCAGTTGCGGTAATACACCAGCTCACGAAGATTGTCGCGCACGGCGGTTAACGAGGTATCACCTTTAACAAATGTCTTAAAAAGCACCAGCAAATCATCAGTATCGGGCAACACTTTGTCATAAGCTGAGGCGTAAATGAGCAATAATTCACGACATATCGCTGACGATTCAGCCACCAGTACGTCGAAGGTTTTTAGCGTTTGCGCTTTGTTATCTTGTTCTAGCGCGTCGATACGCCCATCAATGGCATCAAACTGATCGGATAAATTTTTTTCTGACATATTTTCAACACAATTTGCCCCGAATAATTCATAAAACACCCAGGTTGGTAAAAAGAAAGCAGGATCCTAAAAAGAAACACATTGTCTGCCACATCAGTATATAATACCTCACTAATATACCTGCGTACAGGAGCATAAAATGACAAATCCGATTAAAACAATCAAACTCAACAACCTGCAATACAACAGCAATCGCGATCCTCAAGCTTTTAGAGGTATAATTAACAAGCCTTTTAGGCTGCAAGTATTATTAACGGGCACGGGCAGCGCCGATGTGACTCTATCAACAACAGGTAAAATATTATCTCAGCAAACCGTGAGTTTACCCGGCACATTTGAGTGCGAAATCAGCTTCGATACCGCCGTCAGCCACTTAGGAACAATTAAGGTTGATGTAAATAGCGAATCTTATAAAGATTACGTGAGATTTGACGTGACCGAGACACCCTGGCACGTATAACTGCTGCCGATATAAACCAACAAAGCCCGAAAAATTCGGGCTTTGTTGGTAATAATTCATACTTTCGAAAAGAGGATCCGGAGGCTCATTCGTTTAAAAAGTTAGTTATAGAGCCTATATTATGTACTGCTGAAAAACCCTGTTTATCCAAAATCTGCTTGGCTTGAGCGCTTCGTCCACCTGTTCTGCAATACACGATAAATGCTTTGCTATGATCCAGACCGGAAGACAGTTTTTCCAGCATACTTACCGGTAAATTCTCTGCACCGGGTAAACAACCCTGCCGATACTCCGTTTCTGTTCTTACATCAATAAGTTGCGCGCCCTTTTTTACCAATTTCCGTGCCTCTAAAGAAGATATTACATTGCTCATCGTATTCCTCTGCTGTTTTTTTATCATCTGACCGCTGCTTCACCGTTAATGTGTCGTCCAGGTCGAAAATAAATAAACAGTCGCTCAACAGAATTCGGCAAAATCGTAGACTAAGTCACAGAAGCGGGGGTCGTAGACTCCGGCACAGGTGGGAGGGGAAATAGATATCAGAACGCAGGTTTATTCTTTGCTTATCCGTTTGCCTGACGCATCATCGCCAAAACAGCGTGAGTTTTTCGCTGGCGCATTGTGCGTTTTAGCGAGTTTCGGGACAAAAGAAGAATACTGACCACAATAACGGCCAAACCGAACACCAAATAAATGGTACTCATAATAAGCAAATCTCTTTTTATTAACCTAGAAAGATCAGTTGGACGCGAGAATAGAGCGCAAGTAATTGGTTTGATTGGCGTAATGAAAAAGTTTGCGTTCACCTGGTTGGTGAATCAAATCTTTATCATATAGCCAAGCGAATCAAGTAGTTGTGCTCTAGCTCGTGGATCAGCTGATTTTTCTAGGATTAACTATTCTCAGATTACTCCATCATCTTGTGTGAATCAAGTAACAGACTTGTCCAATAGCAAATAAGTCTGAAGCACACCCTTACTGCCAATGCGAAATGAGTCTAAAAAGGTGAAATAAGCCCGTTTCTGCTCATGATCCGTAGATGGAAACAATCATCCTAGAAAAATCAACCACCACACTTCGATTTAATCAGAGGTTTTCTAGCAAGAAGGTTGGTTTACCAGTTATATTGCTGAAAGTATTGAGGTAATACGTCTAACATCTGTTTTTCGGAGAAGAAACGATCCGCTCTGGATAAACGCATTTCATCCTGGATATCGGCATCACCACCAAAACAAAATACGGGTATATTAATCTGATACTGCATCCGCACCTGACGGATAACATCCAGTGGATCGAACGCGTCAAATTCTTCCAGATCCATGAGCAAAAACCGATAAAGCAATACTTCGTTCCATTCACCCAGGTCTTCAAGGTCGGTGACCACTGATACTGACCAGTCTTCAGGTGTTAACGCTTCAACACTCGTCTGAAAGGCCGTGTTTGTTGTCATTAAAATAAAACGCTTTTGTAAACGTAATTCAATGGTGGGTGAAGATTGAGAAGCCATTAAAACGCGGTATTATTCTTTTTCAGCGTTAGGCGTGTAAAAATGATCGAAATAGAAACCACGCTGCTTTAAATCCGCGTATAACGCGGCTCGCTCATTTACTCCTTGCTCCATGATTTTAATTAACGCCTCCCCCTGCTCTGCATCAACGATGTGCATGCAGCCAACAAGATCATCATCTGTGTTCAGAAAATGTGCCTGAAATTCAGTTGGGAACTCGGCATATACCATTAATGATTTACAACCTGGGTCGGTGGGTTCCAGTGGTTGAAAAACAAGTTTACCCAACCAGGATAAACGCGCCATTTGGTCAAACTGATTGATGTCGAGTTTTTTGCCTGCCGTGTATTTGCGGAGTTCGTTTTTAAGCGTGCCGACTTGCTTGATTTTTATGGTTTTCATTTTAGTTTCGTATGCGTTCTATAAAAACGCTTTGCCGATAACAACGTGCTAATTGCTATGATAAATTACAACATCACAGTTTTATTCAAAAAAACATGATGACAAGATAAAAATTATTCGAGGTTTTCGATATCCATCGTGCCAATATTTTCGCCTGCCATTTGACGCTTAACAAAACTGACATCAGTTTCGTTTAACGCAAAAGGAAATGACAAAATATCTGTCGGTGAAGAATCGCCATACGGACGATTACAGGCAGAAATTTCATCATCATTTTTACCCGGGCAACCCGATGTTTGAAAAGGTCGGCCGGATGCGATTAAAGCATCAACCGTTTCTTTTTCCATGCCGTAATCAGTTACCTGACCCGCTTCATTAAATATCATTTTGGAATAGTTACCACCGGCATAATCAATAATAAAACGGGCTAACTGTACACGACGCCACTGGTCTTTTGAAACAGGCGCCCAGTCTTCCATCATCGAGCCTTGCTCGGGGAAAAAGGCAAACATATGGTTATGACCACCAAGGTCTTTAATTTTTTGACAAACTTCCAGCATCTCCTGCTCGGTTTCACCCAAGCCGCAAATAAGATGCGCGCCAAATTTTTCAGGCCCGTAAATTTCTGCCGCCCATTCGATGGCCTGCCAGTATTTTTCCCAGGTGTGCGGGCTATCAACTTTTTTACCGCGGGTATTATCAAAAATCGCAGGAGTGACAGCATCAAGCGCTACGGTGAAAATATCCGCACCGAGATCTTTCATTTTTTGCAAATCTTCTTTCGTCATCGTCGTCGGGTTGGACAAAATAGAAACCGGAATACCAGGTACTTCTCTTGTCCATTTTTCTAACAAAACCAAAGAATCTTCATCAGAGTTTGGATGAGTAATCATGGAAATACACATGCGCTCAAAATTCGCGTTGTCTTTACCTGCTTTGACTTTTTCAATAACGTCGTCATAACGCGCCGTTGGCCAGTCTACACGAATAAAATTTCGATCAGCATAATCCCGTGATTCTTCACGGTGACGCGCCAGACCACAATAACTGCAGTTGGCACGACAACCTTCTTTGTAAGTCACTAACAAATTTAAACAGTTGGTACACGATGTGCGATGCATTGTGCCATCAACCAGACCCAGCGTTATTGCCGCCGCAGTCGACATTTGCACATATTCAGGCGAACGCATATCCGGCGTCTGAATAAAGTAATCAGGCTTATAAAAGGTAACCGGATTAGGGTTAAGGTCTTGTGCATTTGTACTCATACTGTCTTCCTCTACATTCGTCACGCCGGACTGTTTTCCGGCTGCATATATTCATCAAACGCGATCCAGCCTTTACGCATGACCTTATCATCATTCGCCAGCTGTGTTCGCCAAACTGTTTTAAGCCACTGCCGCTTGTTCACTGCGCGATTTAAGGTGACTTCGAATTGATCTCGAATTTCTTCTTCATAGTCTGTCAGGGCTTCATCATCGCCTTGCAACCACTGGGCAACAGCATCACCCGCCATTTCACCGGACATCACACCGGCTGAAATGCCTGCACCGGTAATCGGGTGAGTTAACCCAGCCGCATCACCCACAAAAACAATGTTATTGTGGACAAGCGCCTCACGTAGGCCGCCCACCGGAATAGCGCCTCCGGTACGATAAACAATTTCTTCGCCAAGTAAGCCCTGGTCAACCAGCTGCTTATGCAGCCGATCAAGCGGTGCTTTTAAATCACCATCAATGGCTTTGCTTGCACCGAGACCAATATTTGCCCATTCACCTTTGGGAAACATCCAGGCGTATCCGCCGGGATACTCATCCGACAACCAGATATCGGTATCAGAATAGGCTTTTTTCAACGGTACGGTGTATTGTCGCGTACTCACCGTATCTAACTCGGGCAAACCCAGGCATTTTGCCACTTTTGAATGCGGCCCGTCCGCAGCGATCAGTGTTTTGTATTTTATCTTTAGTTTTTCGTCCGCTAGAGTGACCGTTGCCAAGCTATTAGCAGCATCCAGCAAAACTAATTGAGCGCCTGCTATAATTTCAGCACCGGCTTTTTTTGCATTGTTGGCAATGTTTTCATCAAACTTTTGCCGGTCAATCATTAAACCGGGGAATTCCGTTTCTTCCATTTCACCGGAAGGTAGAAAATTTTTCATGCCCATAATTTTTTGACGTCGCACTGGCATCTCAGTCGCGTATTTACTCATAGGCAACGGAATAAATTCAGCGCATTGCACCGGCGAGCCAATGGTTTTCTTTTTCTCGACCGCGAACACACTCAAACCCGCCTCGGCTGCTATTTTTGCGGCACTTCCACCGGCAGGGCCAACACCGATGACTAACACATCAACTTCTTTTGTCATAAGATTTAAGCAGGCTCGCTCTTTTTAACAGGGCCTTCAACAAGATCAAGTGCGACGTTGATCGCAGCAATAAAGTCGCTCGGTTCAAGCATCATCATTTTTGCGTCAGCCTGGTCAAAAAAAGTATTCACTCTAACCTCCAGCTGATCAACGGGCGTTTCTTTTAACGCGGCTTCAAGGTCGATAACCGTTCTGCGTGGTGTCACAAAATAATCGCCAGTTAACCAGACCTGCTTGATCATGTTTTTCTGCTTATCAAAGGATATACTGGCGCGAATGAGTCCGCCGGTGCATTTGTAAATTCCCTGCACGATGGGCAAATCACTTTCCGGACTGCTCTGCTGATAAATCCATTCATCGGTATCAATTTCGGCCAACGCTTCTTCATACAAAACCTGTTCATCAGCATTTATGTTGGCGGATTTTTCAAAATTCACATCAAAGGCCTCGGCAAAGGCGTCGCTGATGTGTTTTTTCACTAATTCCATCGTTGGCGCTTCACCTAATAATGTTTTCAAGTTTGCAACCCGATCGCGAGCAGAAGAAATCGCCTTGTCTGATAATTTTTCTGCGGGAATCCGCAAAATTTTCATCATTTTCTCGACATCAAAATCAACCAGCAACGTACCCTGATACAAAATAGAGTCACCATCAAACGCGCCGCCAGTGCCTGAGACTTTTTTGCCATCCACTTCAATATCGTTGCGGGGGCGGAACTTTGCATCAACACCCAGTCGACTTATGCCATCTGCTGCGGCTTCGCAAATTCGCTTTGCGATTGCACTCATGTCGGCGCTACCGAGCACTTTTTTATCGAGATAAAGCTCCCAGCCAATTTGCGTCTGATCAAAATAAATTGCCCCGCCACCAGTCATACGGCGCTGAATGGCAATGTTATTTTTTTTGCAATAATCCAGTCTTAATTCCTGATCTGCACTTTGATGAAAGCCTAATAAAGCGCAGGGTTCAAATTGCAAAAAACGTAAGGTATGCGTTGTTTTGCCTTCCTGGTGAGCTTCAAGAATGGCGCGATTTAATGCCATGTTTTGCGCGGCAGGTCGTACACCTGTATCTATCATTCGCCATGTTTGTTTGGTCATTTTATTATCTCTTTATTTAGATGACGTTTAGGCGACGTCGCTGACGACTTTAATTTTACTTAGCGAAGATGCCGCTGCAGGAAAACTGCGTTTGTTTGCTTTTTCGTGAGCTAAAATCTCTTCAAGATTCAGTTCCATCGCATCGTCGGTTGTTTCTACCGCCATGACTTCATCGCCAATCGCGATTGAGCAACAACTTGGTGTCACTTTGACTTTTTTCGCCAGACGAGCAGCAAGCTCAACGGAACCATCGGCTGGATGCGCGATGCCACTCATGCCCGCCATAACGGCATAGGCATCTATTTTCATTTTGGCGATACCTGCCGGTCGAGCACAACCCAGTAAAAGCGGTGTATTTGGTAATGCTAAACGTGCATCAAGAAAAAAACCACCAACTTCATCTGTATCAGGCGTAACAAACGGGCGCTTTTCAGGTGCATACTGTGGCATTACAACCACCAGCACAACCGCATCAGGTGTGTGGCGCTTTAACATTTCCAACGCGTTCCATTCACCCAATAGTTTGCCATAGTGAAGCCCGATAACAATATGCGGCACGACCTTCATTTTGGTGTTAACCAGGATTTCCAGGGTGCGCTCAAAATCATCTTCTGTGCGCTTCAAATGATAAACCTCGGTAATGGTTTTTTGCGCGCCGATCACGTCCATCATCGCGGCATCAATGCCACATTGCTCCATGCTTAAGGCGATATCTTCGTCAACCAATGCAGTGTGCATGGCGATTTTAAACTCGGGAAATTCGTCTTTTATGCGACGTATTGTTGAGTAATAAGGATCATATTCAACTTTGTTTTGATGATTTGAACCGCCGGTAAGCAACATACCCTGCGTGCCGGTTTCAACCATGCCATTCACTAAGCGCCAAAGGTCATCTGGTGTGCGTGCAGGAATCATTGGCTCTAAGATGGCCGCTTTGCAGTGATCACATTGCAGTTTGCAATCTGAACCGGTGATGGAAACCGCTGGCCATGCATTTCCGCCACAGCTGGCTAACTCAGTACTGCTGTAGGCTTTAAATGAAGGGGTGTAAAAATTGATGAGGTCACTTGAATGTGGTGCCTGTTGCAAGCGTTTGATAATTGAATCATCAAACGAAATATCTTCCAGTGCTTCAACACGCCCTAACGCACCTTTCCAATCTAGCATGCTTATGCTCTCTAATTGTCATACTAACTTCTAAGCTTTTTATAAATGATAAAGTTATTGTCATTTATTTGCTTCGGAGAAATAGACAGGCGTTTCCAATCAAAAAAATTGTTGAGAAACGCCCGTATTTTACATCTGATTATTCGCAGCCTGCGAATCCATCACTTTCCATTTTTGCTTCAAACGCACTAGCAACATCAGCGCCTGTTACAAGGCCTGCCGATTCACCATCCCAGTCTGAAGGCTGGATTTTAACTAACCAACCATCGCCGTAAGGATCGTCATTAATAATGCCCGGTGAACCAGCAACAGTATCGTTAATCGCAACAACTTCACCGGCGATCGGTGACTTTGCAGGACCAACCCATTTTCCAGACTCAACAGTTGCACAAGACTTGTCTCTTTTAACGGACTTACCCACCTTTTTCGGGGTGTAAGACACAATTTGACCAGCCAACGATCCGGCATAAGATGTCATACCAATAGTGACGGTTCCGTCACCTTCTTTACGAACCCAGACGTTATTTTCAACGTTATAGCTCAAATCTTCTGGCAAATCACAACCACGAACAGCTCCCATGCTGATGCTCCTCTGTCAATTATTAAAAATGCCGCTAAACGGCAATCAATAGATTATGTAATAATATCGGCAAAAAACAACCGGTATTATGTTATTTTGATGTTAATCCCAATAAATCAGTTTAAAACGAAATCACTTTATCTGCGGTGAGTATTAAGTCAGCCAACACACCACCGCCCACAACCTCATCAACTTCATCAATCAAGTCCGTTTCGATGTCAATTTCATAACCCGGCATTGCTGGCATGCAGGCAATTATTTTAACCCCCGCCGCCTTTGCATCACGCATGAAATCGATAATTTTCTTACCACCTTCCATTGCAACCAACTCTTCGGGTACACCTTTTTGAATCAAACGTACGCCTTCCATGGTGAAAAAGATACGAACTTCAGCATCCATCGCAGCCAGGATTGAACCAAGAAAAAATGGAGTAGCACATCGAGACGGAGTACTTGGCCCGCTTGTCATAATGATCAGAACGGTCTGTTCATCATTATCTAAATAAAAATCAGTGTTAACCATTGTAATCCCTGCGCTAAATCAATCGTTCACAATGAATATCATCATTATGTGCACGTGCGCAATAACCTTTTTCGGCCTCTTCACCCGTGACAAAGGCACTGAGTGCTTCATCAACAGGCAAATCCGGTGTGACTCTCGCTATCCACGCGCCGTAGGGATCAATATTTAATAACTTCGGATTTTCAAGTACGCGTAAATTACCCTCGTTAATGACGCAATTGATAAAATTAGGAATGGGGCCTGCCCATTTAGCACTTTCAACCGTCGCAACCGGCTTTCCCGAGGGGCGACGTGTACCGGGTTTACGCACACGAACGTGCATTATTTTCCCAGCGATACTTTGAGACAAATCTGTCATACCCACTTTTAATGAGCCATCATCCTCTTTGGATATCCAGATTTGAAACTCTTTATCGTAGTACAAACCTGGATGAAACTCACATCCATTACAATGTGCGCTTGCCATCAGCGAAACAGACCGTTAAATGACATCTTTATATCGAAGAAAATCAATAGAATCACTGATATTTTCATGAATACCCAGTTTACGCGGAGACAAGCCCATCGCTAAGCCTAGCAACTGAGTAAAATAAATAATTTTCACATTGGTTTTTATGCCGAACGTTTTTTCAGCACGTACTTGATGCATTTCGAGACCTGAATGACAAGTCGGGCACTCTGTTGCGATAATTTCCGCGCCAGAATCCTCTGCAGCCTGCAGCAAATTCAACACCAATTGTGTTGAGGTGTCTGCATCAGACAACGTGTGTGCTCCACCGCAACAAGCCGTTTTCAACGGAAAATCAACGTTTTCTGCGCCGGCGGCACCAAGTAAATCATCCATAAAATGAGGACGATAAGTTGACTCTGAACCTGGACCAGCATCTTTTTCAGGATAAATCTGGCGCGGACGGGTATACATGCAACCGTAATAATTGGCGACTTTAATTCCGTTTAATGATTTTTTGATGCGCGATTTAAAACCTTCAGGCCCAATTTCTTCCATTAACCATTCAAGCAAATGAATCGTACGCACGTTGCCATTGTAAACCGGGTCATCCGCTTTTCTTGCCAGACCTTGAACCGTTTCTAACGACTCTTCGGACGTTGCCAATTCATATTCCGCTTTTTTCAGATTATGATAACAACCATTACAAGGTGCCATCACCGTATCAAAACCCATCTGCTCAGTCGCAATCGCTAAATTACGTGCTGATAGATAAGTTTGTAACATGGGGTGAACATTTTTCACTTCCATTGCGCCACAGCAGTTGTAGTCGCGCAGATTTTCCATTTCCAACTTTAACTCACCAACCAATGCGCGAGTTGAACGGTCATACGGTCCGCCAGTTCCCTCAAGGGCGCAGCCCGGATAATATGCAACCTTAGCCATGCGCGGCCTCCTTCTGTTCTTTTACATACGCCGTTAAAACCTCACCTGTTTTACCCCATGACTTGGTCTTGGGTGGAAACACTGCGTGCATCGCCGTATGCGTGAGGTGCGAAAAAGGTAAACGTTTGAGCATGCGTTTAATCATTTCAACCAACCAGTCTTGATGTAAACTCTGCCCCGTTTTTGCAAAAAAGTTTTTCAATACCGCACTGTCTTCGATGCGTCCACGCTTTTCAATTTGATCCCAAAATTCATAATCAAATTTGGTTGAATGCGTTTCTTCGATATGGCCTTCTTCTTCCAGCCAATGCGCCAGCGCTTTCATGACGCCTTCTGGCTTAACGTCCTTTGGGCAAATATTGGTGCACTTATTACAGGATACGCACTTCCAGATGATGTCTTTATCCTTCAGGATTTCTTCTTTTAAACCCAGGCGCGTTGCATAAATCCAGTAGCGCGGATTAAAATTGACGTCTTGCGCATACATGGTACACGAATTGGTACACGATCCACACTGCCAGCAACGGTGTACGTTTTCTGCACCGGCAAAGGTTTGAATTTTTGCTTCAAAACCGTCGTCGTAATCTAGTAATGTGCGAGGTGTAATCATTGTATTCCAGTGACCGGACACATCAACACCATCTATGACCAAATTATCATGTGTTGATAATCTATTTACATCAATTAACGATTTTTCATGAATCGCCATTTTTATCTCCGTTTTATATTAACGCTCGCCGCCCGGCAAAACTCACAAAAGAGTTTAATGGACAACCGCTTTTTTTAAACGCATCGCATCATTTTTTCGTGCAGGCTCAATCCCCAACAATTTAACAACCAGCTCGATCGGGCGTAGCTCAGCAGAGCCAAACTGAGAACCAAACATGCCCAGACCGCTGGACATACTCAATATGTATTCGGCATAAGCCTGAGCAAACAGCAAATCAATTAGAAAATGAATATCCCGATAAAAACCCTGTTGACCTAACTGCTTGGCAAACCAAACTCGACTTGCCTCAAAGTCAGATGGCGCTTCACCAAAAGTTACGCCACGCATTGTGTCGCCGCCGCGAATAAATTCACGAAGTGAGCCGCTGGTTTCTTTTTCATTCCACACCCATCGACTCATGAGCGGGAATTGTTCGGGTTTATTAAAGTGCAATAATTCCGCCGAGAAATCCCAGGCGGCACGTTGCACTTTTCTATTTTCATTATCAACCAGGGCGACAAACTGCTGCATTCGATTTATGATTGGCTGGTCACCGCAGAGCAAATGCTTAACTTTCTGCTGCAGCACTTCGTGGGGCACTTTGTTTAACGAGTCAGGTAATTTTCGGCGTGCAGTAAAAACAGCATCAAGCAAAATCTCTACGCCATCCGAAGACAGCTTATCAATTTTTTCGTCTGCCAGAACACCTGAAAACACCTGCTGTTTTCGTTTAAGCGAGCCAATCAGCTCATCTACGCCACCCTGATCTTCAGCTGCATTGAGCAACTGCTGTAATTTCTGACCACAAATTTCTTCATCAAGCGCGATCTTCAAAATCGCTGGTTCAATCTCGTTATGATTTCTCGAAATTTCAACGGAACTCCGTCTCTTAAACCAGCGCATTCGCTTAACCAGCCATATCCGCTAAGGCACGCATAGCAGCGGCGCTACCTTGAGAAATCGAGTCGTCAATTGTTTCAGGGCCGTACGCTGAACCACATGAGTAAACACCTTTGCGAGATGTCCCACTGGTATCCGTGTAATGCTCGGCACGCTCGATGTAACCGTGTTTTTCAAGATTCACGTCAAACGTATTTGAAATTTCCGGATTATCTTCATTCGGGTCCATACCAACAGCATGAATAACTATATCAAAAGGAATCACGATTGGGCGCTTAACTAAAGTGTCTTCACCTTTCACTAATAAGCGACCATCGTTTGATGCAGTCACTTCGGCAATACGTGCTTTAACGTATTTAACTTTAAATTCTTCCTGCGATTTCCAGTAGTATTTATCTTCGTAAAGACCAAAAGTACGAATATCCATGTAATAAATAAATACCTGTGTTTCAGGTGACATTTCACGAATTTCCATCGCCAGATTAGCGGAAACCGTACAACAGACTTTTGAACACCATTCACGGCCAATTTGACGATCACGAGAACCAACACAAAGTAAAATCGCGACGCGTTCAGGTACACGGCCATCAGAAGGACAAGCGATTTTGCCGGTGTTAACCATTTGCTCAGCCTGGGTTGTGGTGATGACATCCTCAAACGTACCAAAACCCCATTCAGGTTTATTGATTGAGTCAAAGTGAGTAAAACCCGTCGCCAGAATAACCGAACCCGCGTCTACCGTTTTGCCATCCGAAAGTGTTGCAGTAAAGTTACCGGCTTCGCCATCTAACTTGGTCACTTTGGTTTTTTTGTGAACGGCAATATTCGCCTCGGACTCTACGCCACTGACCATTCGGCCAATCGCATCTTTTGCCCATTCGCCCGAAGGAACCAGTTTCGCGTAACCCGATAAAATCGGCGCACCACCCAAACGGTCTTCTTTTTCAACCAGTACAGCTTTTTTACCTGTTGCTGCAACGCCTGCGGCCGCCGATAAACCCGCTGGGCCGCCTCCTACAATTAATACTGTATCCTTAGACATTTAGCCCCCTACCGCGAGTTTTGGATCATATAAATATTCAATATTACCTTTTTCAACTTCTTTTAAATAAGCCTCAAACTTCTTCTTGGAATCACCCCAGCTCAGACCCATTTTTTCAACCAGCTCTTCAACTGGTGAAGCATGCCACTGAAGCTGAACTATTTTAAACGGGTCAGCACCACAGGCTAATGCCGCAAATTGCACGTCAGCCATAATAGGCACGGCAAAGTTTTTTTCGTGCGCTTTACCGATCCACTGATTTTTATCCATTGTCGTGATACAGCCCGTATCGATGCCAAGCATGATGTCTGAATCAGCTTCTTCACGAACGACTTTGATTTTTCGATCCATTGTAAATGAGCGGGTAAACTCGCGTTCTGAAATGATGTGACGAAAACCGAAACCACAACAATCATACCAGGTAGAATAATCTCTCACGTCAGCGCCCAGCGCCTGCGCGATTGAAGTACCTGGCGCAGTACGATTACCACCTAAAATTTCAGGATCATAAATCGCATCTTCGTGTACCATTTTGTAATAATGACAGGCCGCATGAACGGTTGTTTTGATATGCGAAACGTCAATTGTTTGCAGCTCAGAGACAACGCGGTTACGCATTACATGAAGCCATTCAGAGTAATGAATAATTTCTTCTGGTATCACCAGCTTGCCATCAACCAGGCGGCCCAGCTTGCCCATGATTTTGGTGACGTTTTCGCGTAGCTCTGCATTTTCAACCAGGTATTTACGCACTTCTTTGTAGTTACCAAACGAGGTGCCACAGTGCACTAACGGAAAAAAGTGTCCGGCTTCTAAACCGTGCTGCTGGCCGGAAACATAGGCCTGATGAAAGTTACGCATAAATACAGCGGCGAGTGACTCGACGTTACCGATACCGGAACCGTGATAGTTCCACGCAGTACAGGAAGTCTGGTCGGTTTCATCGAGGTAATCTATGCCCGGCACATAATCAAACTTATTCATGAGCCACATCAAAGATGTTGGATAACCCGGAATGTTACCGCACTGACCACATGATTTGTGATGCCATAATTGACGCGTCGGGATTTTTTTATCCCAGCCAAAAAGGGTTTTAACCATCTTTGGATCATGTTCGTCGTTAATCCGATGAACAATAATCTGGCCGTCTTTTTCCAGTTCCCACATGTGCTCACGAATATCATCCATACGATCACCCAGATCGATGGTGCGTTTATCAACATGTTTACGCACCCAGTCTGTTGCCGCCTCTGCATCAGCCGCACTGAGGTTTGGGTCTTGGAAAAATGAACCATGACCCGCAACACCCTGGCCATCCGTATTGTGAAACCCCGGTTTCATTGTACCCGCACCAGCCCCTTCGGCGGTCTGGTTATGGTTACCCGGTCGTTGCTTATCTGTCATAACGCTCTCCTCGCTCACAGCTTGTTTCTGGACGTGAATTCAATTTAATCATCATCGTCTTCTTCCTGTTCTTCCAGCAACTCTTCATATTCTTCTTTTTTCTCGTCAATGAAGTCATCGATTACGTCAAACAGGTTTTCATCCATTAACTCCAACTGATCAAGCACGCCGGTCATTTCCCAGATGGTATACATTTCAACGGATGTTTTAAGTGCGGTTTCCCAGGCTGTGTTAGTTGTCTGCAATGTTTTAACCGGAATCGCCTTACGCAAAACTTTGAGATCACCTTCGATTTTTTGAATATTCGGCCCCCAGTCAGGAAAGTGATCCGGCTGGATCATATCGGGGGAAAGCTGGTTACCGGTGGTAATCAACTTCAGCATAACGCGCCCGAACGGACGTAATACGTCTTTGGCAGATTCCATGCCATGAGCTATTGATACTTCGCGCATGATAGCCACAAGGCCGCCCGGCGAGTTTTTGAACGGACATCGTGCCGCGCAGGTCATACACTGAGCACAGGCCCAGATTTTTTCCTGCATGGCGTCATAAATCTGGTCAACGTTTTCGGTCCACAGTAACTGAACAATTTCACGTGGACTGTAGTCATAAAATTGTGCAGAAGGACATGTCGCCGTACAAATTCCGCAGTTTAAGCAGCCGTTCAGCTCGTGCTCATAGCGAAAGTCGCTTTTGATATCCTCGAAGATTTCCTGCATTTCTGCATAAGTTGCCATGAAGAGCCCTCTTATCTTAATCTCATCTCATTCTTCCAGCTTGCGTGTCACAATATAGAAGTGTAGCAGAGGAATTTCAGATGCCGCGTCTGCTATACTTGATCCAGATAATTCAGTATATACTAATATTATGATTTACGCATATAAAAAAAGGGTGAATTGATCACCCTTTTTACATAAACAACTGCTTACATGTATAAGTTTACGTCTGACTCACCGGCAAATTCAAAAAATGTTGCCGCTCCGCCGTATTCAACTGTATCGAGAAGCTCTGAATGCTTAAAATCAAACAGATCAACTGTCATTTGACAGGCAATCATTTTAACTTCAGCTTCAATGCACAGCTCTCTCAACTCTTCAATGCTTGCAACGCCTTTTTTCGCCATCTTCGCCTTCATCATGCTTGTCATCATTGACTCCATGCCTGGAAGCGCCTGCGCTAACACGGGCATTGGCATGGGCATGGGCATGGCCGGATTACCCAATGACGTCATTTTAAGGTCGAGATCTTTCTTCAGAATCTGCAAACCGTAAAACGTAAAAAATATTTCGACCTCATAACCTAATGCCGCTGCCGTTGACCCAAGGATTAACGGCGGATATGCCCAGTCCAGAGTTCCTTTTGTCGCAATAATTGCTAATTTTTTTTCTGACATAACCCACCCCAGTCAATTTAAAGCATACCTGGTTTCAATCACTTAACTCTTTATTTTGATTGCGCTATTTTGATTGCGCTATTTTGATTGCGCCATTTAAATTGCGCGGTACAAATTGCAATCGGCGCAATCATATTAAGAGCCGTGATCAACCCTTTTTAATAAGAAAATAAAATTTTCCGCCTTCTTCACGAGAAGACATCAATTCGTTACCTGTTTGCTTTGAAAACGCTTCAAAGTCTTTAATTGCGCCTGGGTCAGTCGCGATAATATGCAAAACCTGACCACTTTCCAGTGCTGTCAGTGCTTTTTTTGCACGTAAAATAGGTAGAGGACAGTTTAATCCAGATGCATCAAGTTCCTGATCAAAATCAGCCATGAAAAACTCCTTTAATGAAAAACTAAAAATTCGGTTAATAATATAAGCGCTGCTCTATCGCATTATACTCATTGTGCAAGTCATCAGCATATTAGAATATAGTTACCCAGTTTCAGACAAATAAAATTTTTTAATGCTCGAATAAGGAATATTATCATTCTAATATATTAAAATATGCGAATATAACTATACAAGAGAATAGCCAGACCTTAGTTGTTTATCAAGCGTTATTTAACAGTAAAACTGCCTTTCCATAACTAACCACACATAATCAACTGTTTAACGTTTTAACATGATAAATATCAAGCTCAGGCGCAGATTCAATTGTTGACAAATAACGCGACGCTTCGATGTGAGACGTTTAGCCAAAGGTGCTACTATTGCAGGTATCACCTATTATTAAGAGGAATTCGGTTTTGGATAAAAAAGATTTCAATCAGGACACTCGTTACACGGTGACACTTCGTGATGAAAACAACAAATTAAGGCCCGCCAATTTTTACGTTATGCGCCTGCATGATGATGGAATGATCGTACGCATGACGGACAAAGCGGCAAAACTGATCAAAGTGAAATACGAAGACGTTATCAAGGTTGTCGAGTCTCACAATATCGAGCCTCAAAACCATTACGTGACTTCCGAAGCCGTTTTAAGCGAAGCCCACTGGAAAGGCAAAACATCCATCGATCATTACTCAACATCTTCACATATGGGCAAATAATAGACAGCTGCACGGCAATCAAAGTGGTAAACTGGAGAAATGATAAAACGAACTGAAACGGCCTTACGAGAGTCATAACTGCTTTGATATTCGGTAAAAAGGATACTGTTCGCCTGAAAACATTTACCACCCCCCCTTTTTTGTTCAAGGCGGTGTTTTTGTTACTGCCACTTTTTTTCTGCCCGCTAAAAAACCTCAGCGCCAGTGGCACCGATATTACCCTGCCGGCCATTGGCAAAGACATCAGCACCCGATTTACCGCAGCGGAAGAGCAGCTCATTGGTGAAACCTTCATGCGTCAGGTCAGGCGCGGGCTACCAGTAAGTGACGACCCGGAAACCACCGGTTACATCCAGAGTCTGGGGTATCAACTGGTTTCAAACAGTCAGTTTCACAACCGCAATTTTGAGTTTTTTGTTGTCCAGCAGCCTCAGGTTAACGCCTTTGCCGGCCCAAACGGCTACATCGGTATCAATGCCGGACTCATATTAACCTCAAGCAACGAAAGTGAGGTTGCGTCAGTAGTCGCTCACGAAATTGCCCACGTCACCCAGCGCCACCTTGAGCGCTCGTTTGAACAAAGCGACAAAATGACCCTGCCCATGGCCGCCGCCCTGCTAACCGCCATCGTGCTCGGCGGCGCAACAAACGTTAACGTGGCGCAAGCCGCCATTTTTGCCACAATTGCTGCCAACTCTTCGTCACAGCTGGGCTTTTCACGTGCCAATGAATTAGAAGCCGACCATGTTGGCATACAAATCCTCACCCAGTCTTCATTTGACCCTAGCGGCATGCCAAGCTTTTTCGAAAAACTCCAGCAAGGCAGTCGGGGCGTAGAAAATCAGGTGCCCGAGTTTTTAAGAACCCACCCGGTAACAACGAGACGAATCTCAGAGTCCCGCAGCCGGGCATCAAATCACAAACACAAAACCAAACCCAACTCCCAGGCCTACTACCTGGTCAAGGCAAAACTCAGGGTCACCACGAGCCACAATATTGAACAATTGGCAAAACGCATGGAAGCCGAGCTAAAAGAAGGCAGTTATCAGAATAAAGTCGCGCAGATCTACGGTTACGCACACGCATTAATGCGAATAGGCAAACAGGCCGAAGCCAGAAGACAGGTAAACAGATTAATCGCCTTGGACCGAGACCGCATCCAGTATTCGACTTTACGCGCCAACATCGAAATTGAAGACGGAAATTATGAAGCCGGATACGCTATTTTCAAAAATGCACTGCAATTAAACCCCGGCAATGCCACACTGTCCCTGCATTATGCCGACGCACTCGTTAACCAGAGACACCCGGAAGAGGCAAAAGCCGTACTGAAAAACATTAAGAACTACACAATCACCCCGACCTATCTGCAAATATTAGCCAAAGCAGAAGGCGAATCGGGCAATCTGGGCGCCTCGCACCAAATCCTCGCGGAATACTTTTTGATGTACGACCTCACTCACTCAGCACTATCCCATCTAGAGCAAGCCATGTCAGAAAAAGACACAACTGACCTGGAAAAACAACAAATTCAAACCCGAATGAAAGAAGTAAAAGAAACTGCGATCCTCTCGCGGAATTTAGGTTGAAAACAAACAGCACCCATAAAAAACTTATACCCCGATAGGTTTTTTCTACTATAAAAAACACCAGGAATTTTGCATAGTTGTAAACACTGGGTTTATTGAGCACGCCAGGAGGGTGCCGGGCTTGAACGTCTTAAGCGAAAATTCATGGGAGGGGCGAATGAGATTTTCTTATCGACACCCATAAATTTGCAGCCAAGCAGTGTCAAGCCCGACAGCCTCCCTGTTAAGTATTTGCTAATAATTTGCTAATAATTTGCTAATAATTTGCTAATAATTTACTAATATAGAGTTTATCCAATTCAGACAAAACATCAGCCTCAAATCAAACAAATACCGCAACGACAACCCGGGCTAAAAAAGCAAATTAAAATAAGAAACAAGCCAACCTTGAACAAAAAATAGTTAGTTGACACCGCATGTTAACTAACCTACCGTTCAAGACTGAATTCCGCTATTCTATGTTGCTGCTTTAAGCCAAAGCAAGCACAGTAAGTCACACATATTTTAGTTGATTGTTAGCCAAATAGCTTTAATCAGGAGGTCATTTAATGAGGATGCCACAAAAGTTCATTTCTGCAGCGAGCGCAGTTGCTATTTTACTTAGCGCGCCTGTAGTGATGGGGAGCGTAGCTAATGCAAGTGAAGCAAGCGCGGCCGATAAAGGAAAAAAAATTGCCTTTAATCGCAAAAAAGGGAACTGCCTGGCATGTCATGCCATCAAAGGCGGGAGACTACCGGGTAATATCGGCCCACCACTCGTCAACATGCAAGATCGTTTCCCCGACAAAAGCAAATTAAGGGATCAAATCTGGGACGCAACAACAAACAACCCAAATACGATCATGCCTCCCTTTGGCAAACACAAAATATTATCCAAAAGTGAACTGGATAAAGTTGTTGATTTTATCTATTCACTTTAATTAGGAGAAAAACGGTGAGTATGAAGCGCAGAACCTTTTTAAAAAATACTTTTGCAACAAGCGTATTAAGCGTTGCTGTGGGCACCGGGTTGTTAAAACCCAGCGACGTGCTCGCTGCATGGCCTGAAAACGCATTTACTGCCAAATCATTAGATGACGCATTTAACGCACTCAATGCGGGTGGTGCATCTGACAGCGGAAAAATAAAAATCAAGGCACCTGATATCGCAGAAAATGGCGCCGTTGTACCGATCACCATATCAACAGATATATCCGGCGTCGAAAAAATAAGTGTACTGGTCGCAAAAAATCCCCAGCCTCTTGCTGCCTCTTTTGACCTGACAAGTAAAGTGGACGGTTTTGTTTCAACTCGAATTAAAATGGGTAAAACCTCAGATGTGGTTGCACTCGTTCAGGCGGGCGGAAAATCATACAAAGCCAAAAAAACCGTTAAAGTCACCATCGGTGGTTGTGGCGGTTAACTTGGTGCCGGCAGCCTTTGCCAGCCTTCATGCACAGATTGCAGATAAATAACGGTAAGATTGGGAGAAATTAACGATGGCCAAAAACACCATCAAAATCAAAGCAAAAACCAAGGGTGATAAAACCGAAGTTAAAGCATTGATAAAGCACAACATGGAAACCGGTTTACGAAAAAATAAAAAAACCGGCGAAAAAATTCCTGCTCACTACATTAAAGAAGTGATATGTGAGCACAACGGCAGCAAAATATTCACGGCAAACTGGGGTATCGCGGTTTCTAAAAACCCGTATCTTTCCTTCAAGTTTACTGGTGGAATCAAGGGCGATACTATCACCATTAGCTGGGTGGACAATAAGGGTGACACTGATAGCCGTTCGACTAAAGTCAAATAATTCAAAACAGCAACGCCATACAACTTACCTATTACTTACTTATTCTTAAGTTACAAAATAAGTACAAATAGGTATAAACAAGGACTACGCCGTTAGCGATAATAGGAGATACGATATGCGCAAGTTACTTGCTAAAGTAGCAGTAATGGGAATTATCAGCGCAGTTGCAGGTTCCGCCTTTGCGGATCCTGAAACTGACAAAACGAAGTTTCAAAACTTCTTTAAAGAAAAGTTTAGCAACACCGAGTACCAGGACTTTGGAAACGGTGTTTACTCAATTGACCCTGCTTCACGCGCTCAATGGTTGGAAATAGAAGAGTTTCCTCCTTATGAGATATCAATCGAAGAAGGCGAGCGTTTGTTTAATACCGATTTTACAAATGGTAAAAACTACGCAAGCTGTTTTGAAAATGGCGGCATGGGAATTTCACACACATACCCAAGATTTGATATTAACAAGGGAGAAGTCGTGACGCTGGCGCAAAAAGTCAACAGCTGCCGCAAAGCAAATGACGAAAACCCCTTAAAGTACAAAAAGGGGAAAATGGCCGCCATTTTGGCTTACCTGGCGTACAGCTCCAGAGGCGAGGTGTTCGACATAAAAATACCTAACGCTGCCGCTGAAGCCGCGTACGAAGATGGTAAACAGTTTTACTACGCACGACGTGGACAGTTAAGCCTGGCTTGCGCCCATTGCCACATAGACAATGCGGGTAAACGTATTCGTGCCGATTTACTTAGCCCTGCATTGGGTCACACAACGCATTTCCCTGTTTACCGCTCTAAATGGGGTGGCATGGGCACGCTTCACCGCCGCTTCGCCGGGTGCAACAAACAGGTTCGCGCAAAACCGTTTAAAGCACAAAGTGAAGAATACCGTAATTTAGAATACTTTCTAACTTACATGAGCAATGGTCTTGAAGCTAATGGCCCGGGCGTTCGCAAGTAACACCTGTCATTGCTGACAAAACAACCGGTACTTAGCGCAGTTCACTGAACGCAAATTCACTGAATGCAAATAGGCACCGGTTTTTTTGTGCTCAGCGCACGTATCTTTTTCCTCATAAGCGCATTGATTAAGCAAAAAAGGTTTCTGCATGAACATATCCCGTCGTGAATTTCTACAGATTTTAGCCGTTGCCGGCACTGCTGGCCTGGCCTTACCCGGCTGCTCGGCTCTTAGTGCCCGAAGAAATAGTGCCCGAAATAGCGCCCGAAATAGCGCCCGAAAACACCAGCGAGCACCTGAAAATTTTTACGACATCCCAAAATATGGCAATGTCTCACTTTTTCACTTCACCGATTGTCACGCTCAATTGATGCCCGTCTGGTTTCGCGAGCCCAACATCAATATCGGTATTGGCTCAATGAAAGGTCGCCCGCCTCACCTTGCAGGCCAGAACCTGCTGGATTATTTTAATCTGCCGGCAAACTCAATTTATTCATACGCGCACACTTATCTTGATTTTGTCGAAGCGGCTCATCAATATGGAAAAGTCGGTGGTTTTGCGCACATCGCCACACTGATAAAACAATTAAGAAGTTCTCGCCCCAACTCGTTATTACTTGATGGCGGCGATACCTGGCAAGGCTCAGCAACCGCATTGTGGACAGATGCACAGGACATGGTTGACGCCTGCCGAATTCTTGGCGTGGATGCCATGACTGCCCACTGGGAATTTACCTACGGCGCTGATCGCGTATCTGAAATAATCGAAAAAGACTTAATACCGAACAAAATGGACTTCCTTGCGCAAAACGTAATTGATAACGAATGGGAGGAACCCGTATTTAAACCCTACACCATCCGTGAAATGAACGGCGTTAAAGTCGCAGTGATAGGACAGGCATTTCCGTATACACCAATTGCTAACCCAAGATACAAAGTGCCCGACTGGAGTTTCGGCATACGAGACGATCACCTGCAAAGCATGGTAGATAAAGTTTACGAAGAAGGTGCTGAAATAGTTGTGCTATTGTCTCACAATGGCATGGATGTTGACCTCAAACTGGCCACGCGCGTGACTGGGCTTCATGCCATTTTGGGCGGGCATACCCATGATGCCGTGCCAGGCACGATGCCGGTTAAAAACCCCGGCGGTGAAACCACATTGGTGATTAACTCCGGTTCTAACGGAAAGTTTGTTGCCGTACTTGATTTTGATGTCCAGGGCGGAAAAGTCAAAGGCCATCAATTCCACATGCTGCCGGTTTTTTCCAACCTGCTAAAAGCTGACCCGGAAATGAACAAACACATCGAAAGTGTGCGCGCACCCTTTCTGGACAAATTAAACGAACCGTTGGCCGTCACCGATGAGTTGCTTTATCGCCGTGGTAACTTTAACGGCACATTTGACCAGGTCATTCTCGATGCAATGCTTGAAGTTCAGGACGCTGAAATTGCATTTTCACCCGGCTTTCGCTGGGGCATTTCAAAACTGCCCGGTGAAACCGTCACGTTTGAAGACTTGATGACACAAACGGCCATCACTTATCCCGCCGCAACGTTAAACCTCACGTCCGGCGAGCAAATTAAAAATATTCTCGAAGACGTCGCTGATAATTTATTTAACAAAGACCCCTATTATCAACAGGGTGGCGACATGGTTCGCGTTGGCGGCCTTAAGTTCTCTATCGACCCGACAGCCGATATCGGCAAACGCATTGACGACATGACACTCAATGGCAAACGACTCAGCGCCAACAAAAAATACAAAGTCGCTGGCTGGGCAAGTGTGCAGGAGCAACCGGAAGATGCAACACCCATTTGGGATATTGTTGGCGGCTATATGAGAGATCAGAAAGTCATTAAAATTAAAGATTTTAATGAGCCTGTTGTGAAAAACTTAGGGAATAATCCGGGTTATATTAAAATTTAACCGCACGCTTGTTACAACACCGCGCACATAAACGCGCACATAAAAAAGACCGATAAAGTGAATAACACTAATCTCGGCCTTTTTTATTTGATAGAGCGCATCAAATACAGAGCAACGCCTAAAAATAAAAACGAAGGAATTGTCGCGGCCAAAAATGGATTCAGCCCGTAAACCAACCCCACATACGCAAACACCTGGCCAAAAAGATAAAATCCAATGCCGGTTAAGGTACCGATCAAAATTCGATGCCCTGCGCTCATGCTGCGTGTCGGCCCGAAAATAAAAGGAATCGCTAATAGAATCATAATTGCCGTTGAAAATGGTGCCGTCACTTTAGACCAGAAGGCCTGTAAATATTTGCCCGCCTCGACGCCGTTTTCTTCCAGATAAGTAACATAATCTAACGCCGCAGACGCCGACATCATATCCGGCCGCACAACCACAACATCAAGCAACTCCGGGCTTAACAAAGAAGCCCATGTGTCGGCATCTTTGTACTCAATGCTAATTGAACCATCGGTAATGGTCTGCTGCTTAAGACCGATTAATATCCATTTATTGTCCGCACCATAAACCGCCGTGTCGGCCCTCAAAATTTGTTTGAGTTGCTGTTTTTCATCCAGTTCATAAATGCTGATGTTTTCCCACTTACCGCCGGATACGACCGACTCAATTCTGACAAATTTTAAACCATCACGTATCCACAGGCTTTTACCGGTTCGTAAAGATTCCTTGCCACTCATCGCCAGACTACGTTTGGTTTCTGCGTATTCCTGTGCCACCGGTGCAACATATTCGCCGATCAGAAAAACCGTCAGCATCATCAACACACCAAACATTAAAACTGAACGTAAAATAGAAAGCAGCGAATAACCAGCAGCTCGCATCGCAACCAGCTCAGAGCTACCTGCCAGCGTTCCCAGGCCGCCCATTGTGCCGATTAAAACCGCCGTGGGAAATAACTGGTACAAATTACCCGGCATTGTGATTAAAGCGTATTGCAAAGCCTGAAAAGCATCATAATTTCCCCGGCCTGTTATATTTAACTCACCGGCAAAGGAAAAAAAGGTAAACAGAGATAAAATCACCAGCATGCCCGTTAACGTTGAAAACGCAACCGTCTGGCCGATGTATCGATCAAGAATGCGCATTTACGACATATCCTCTATCGACTTATTTTTTTTAACCGACATTTTTTTAAATGGAGGTTTTATAAATAGCAACGACTGGGAATAAAGCCAGCGCCAGCCGAGTTGATTCCCCAGCAGAATGATAATAAAAATAATCGCCAGAGCATGCACCCACCACATGCCTAAGGCCAACGGCACATCACCATTTTTTAAACCGCTACGAGTTAACATCAACGTATACACATAAGCAATGTAAGCCAGCAACGCAACAAAGAGTTTGCCAAAACGCCCCTGCCTCGGATTGGTTTTACTCAAAAGTACCGCCATTATTATCAACAACACACAGGAAATCGGCATCGCGATTCGCCATTGTAATTCAGCCTGCGCCGCAGCACTATTATCCCCAATCAAACTTGCAGTTGTGCGCTCAATAATCTGCACCTTGCCCGCACTCACCGCAGCTGAAACAACCTGAATGCCGCTTTTTTCATATTCGTGTAAACGATAACCCTTGGCGTTGGCCAACACCTCAAAGCGGTGCCCGTTTTCCAACACAATAAAACGACTTCCGGTTTTTTCATCAAGCGAAAGATAGCCGGTAAGTGAAGAAAAAACATCTGCCTTGCCTTTCTCACTGGTATCACCTTTCAGATACACAAACACTTTATTCATCTTATTTGTATCTTCGGCAATATCTTCAACATAAAACACACCGCGCCCACCACGAATTTCATGGAAGCGACCCGGCGCAATAAAACCAAACTCAGACTGGGCTCGCGCTTCAGCCCGAATATTGCGCTGCTCAGCCTCTGACCAGGGGGCAACCCACAAAGACAAAATTCCTACGAAAAAAGAGAGAAATAACGACAGATATAAAATAGACTTAATAATACGTGGCAAACCAATACCACAGGCTTCGGCTGCGGTAATTTCATTATCTTTATACAAGCGGCCGAGCGTAATGATGACCGCTAAATAGATAGCAAAAGGCACGATCAACACCAGATAACTCACGATGAACAAACTCAATATCTGGAATATCATCGAGGTCGGTAACTCGCCCGCCGCCGCGTCAGACATATAACGCACAAAATGCTTGCTCGAAAAAATAAGCAGCAACACTGTCACCACTGAAACAAATGAAATCGTAATTTCTTTAAACAAATATCGGTCAATAATCACAATACGTTTTTTTAATCCTAGTTTAGGGCGCCTCTGGCTTTGACGAAAAACAAACATTTACAGTGTGTAATTTCAGCGTCTCATGGACTCTGGGTTAAACAGTACCAAAAAACAAAAGAGACTGTTCGATTATTTACAAAAATCCAATACCCAGAAAAGGCTGAGGGAAAAATAGACTATTGATTCCGAAAGTTAAACACTTGAACCTAGATTATATTGAATGACAGATAAAATATTCAGGGCTTTTACATTTCAAGCTAGTTTTTTTAGGGGGGTGCGTCATAAATCTCAACCATATAAGCCACCAGCTTTACCGGTGGCTTTCTCGATGAATTCAGAAAACGCAGGTAATCACTTAATTAGTGCCCATCCATAAACAAGCAAGCAATTGATGCATAAGGAAATAAGTCTATAAAATATTAAAAAATCCTTTTGGTTGTGTTAAATTTAATTTGCGAAAAAAAAACAAACAAACCAAAAGGATTTAGCATGCGAGAAATCCGCGTCGCTCAGATAAGTATATTCGAAAACTATTCAAAACACGAGTTTGGTGTGCGACTTAAAACGTTGTCCCACCTGTTAGATAAACATCCAGGAATTCTGACCCTGATCGCAGAAGATTTGATAGATCATTCGCGAAAAAAAGTTGGGCGAAGTGGTTTAACCGTCGAAAGTGTCTTTCGATGTTTACTATTAAAACAGCAATTAGGTGTCAGCTATGAACAACTTGCGTATTGACAGCACAGTTGTTGCGAGCAATATCGCACCGCCAAGTGACAGTCAATTGCTCAAATTGCTCAATGATGGCATAAGAGTTTTGAGTCGCTATTTAGCAAAGAGTCGAGATATAACAGGTGAAAAAATTCGATTTACTGATCAAACGAAGAAATCAAAGTCATTGGCATTCGCGATATTTAATGCTAAAAATGCAGTAAAAGAGGTACTTTATCCGGATTTACTAAAAGTTGTCAGGATTGTATTAAAGCAAGTCGACCGAGCGCTTCTGACCGTTAAAAAGATGACTGCCTTGTCAAAATCACAAGAGAAATGGGTTTGTGATTACCAATCATCGTGTTTACCCAAGCGAACTCTCTTTTAGTGGCACTCTTCAGGCCTCCACCGGTAACAAATACGGATATGCTCACAATCTGCCTCTTTGACTGCAGAGAAACAAGCGAGGCCATCCGAATAAACAATGCTGCCCGCTTGTAGGTGGCGCTTCGCCCATCGTGATATTTCTTTTAGACGAAAGCTTTTGACGACATTCATATTCATTGCAATAGGATGACCTTCTTCGTTGATCGATACTACTGCAACAAAAGGCATTTTGTTTTTTGATCCTCGTCCACGTAAACAACCGTGCAATTCACCACCCCAATAAACCTAGAAAGATCAGTTGGACCCGAGAATAAAGTGCAAGTAATTGGTTTGATTGGCGTAATGAAAAAGTTTGCGTTCACCGGGTTGGTAAATCAAACCTTTATCATATAGCCAAGCGAATCAAGTAGTTGTGCTCTAGCTCGTGGATCAACTGATTTTTCTAGGTTAAAGAGTTAGATCAAGAAAATATTTATACTTATTGCATCAACCTTGATCCACATGCGGATGAGTGCGTGGCTGATATTTTTGGCCAACAGTTTACGGTAATTGATAAAATTGAACGCTTGCCTGAGAAATTGCCGTTGTTGTTTGCTTCGTTGACGAGTTAATAACAATATATAAAAAACAGGGTGATGAAGTTTTTCACCCTGTTTTTTATATTAAGAATCTGCTAAATACTTCGTAAGCTCCAATCGTTCTTCTGACGAGAGTAATGATTGGTTCTGGTTCGCAATACCAAAAAACTTTCTAGCCTCATCCGCATCCCCTGACTTGTTGTAAGCTTTTGCTAGATGAAAAGCAATGTATGAATTTTTGTTCATAGATAACGCTTGCCTGTATTTTTTAATAGCCGATTTATATTTACCCTGAAAATAATAAATTTGAGCCACAGTGTCTTTAATCTTCCAGCTATCGGGTGCAAATTTTTCAGCCTTTAATGCAAAATTTAACGCACTATCATACTGAGAATCCTTCACATAACTCCCTGCGAGATTATTTAAAAAAACAGGAGAGTCAGGAAATGCCTTTAAGGCCGCTTTATAAAGCAATATGCTTCGCTTAAAATCTTTTAAACGTTTATAAGTGTCGCCCAGCATCAAATAATTAACTGATTTCTTAGGCGATATTTTAATCGCCTCTTCAAATGCAGCCACCGCTTGATTAAGGTCACCTAATTTCCTGTATCTTTTCCCCATAAACTCATAAGGCATACTTGATTTTGGTAAAGCATTTTTCCATTGTTTCACGATACCAGAAAAACCTTTGCGATCCCCCAAAGCTAAATACAGATTAGCCATTTGTCCATAAATTACAGGCTGCCGATTATTTATTGCTAAAGATTTTTTAAAATATTCTAGAGCGGCTTGCCCATCATTCACCGCCAACAAACCTAAATGGTTTAATGCTTTGTAATAATCTGGTTTCAGGGATAATGTTTTTTTAAACATTTTTTCCGCAACAGAGGTATCTTTTTTTGCAAAAGCAACAACTGCTTTGAAAAAATAACCGTCAGCGAATCCAGGATGCTGCACAACCAGCTTATTCGCCATTTCATTAGCTTCATCCATCAAACCTTGCTGCACTAGATATTGCAGTAATTTTTTCCAGGATGACAGAGAATTCACGTCCAGCTGAACGGCTTTTCTATACGACTTCAAAGCAGGATCCGTTTTTTTCATAAAAACCATTAAATCCCCCCTTAGCGCATAAGCTGATGCCGAGGATGGCCATTTCGCAAGGTATTTGTTCAATACAAAATTCGCATCAGAAAACTTTGCCTGCATCATATAAACTCGAATCAACTCAATCTGCGCTGCAGAGAATTGTGGCTTTTTCTGAGTTATATCCAGCAACTGTTTTTCAGCCTCTATAGCCTTACCCTGTTTAAATAAAGCTTTAGACTGCAAAAATTTAACAAGTGGATCCGGCTGTTTTTTTAAAATATCACGAGATCTAGACACAGCATCTTCATATCGACCAAGCTGAATTAGCACCCTCAATAAAGATAACTCCACAGCCAAATTGGACGTTTCAGACTTAAGCAAGTCATCGACTATTTCTATTACCTTATCCAACTGACCACGAGATAAATAAGACACTGCAAGTAACACCTTAGCCTCTTTTATTTGCGGATTAGCAAAGGAAACTCGATTCATGTAGATAACGCCTTTCGCGGTATCACCTTTCCTCAAATATGCCGCGCCAACAAGGTAATTGCCAGTCACATCTTTAGGCTTTATACGCAACAAACGTTTTCCCGATTGAATGGCACGATCAAGATCCCCCTTGATCAAATATGCCTGAGACAATAAACGCTGAACAAAGGGCTGCGACGGAATCAAGCGCTCAGCCTTATTAAGATTATTTATCGCAGACGCCACATCTCCGAGCAAAAGTTCAATATAGGCCAATAAAGTTATGCCACCATAATAATCAGGATTATGTTTTAAAAAAGTGAGCAATTCAGTTTTCGCATAAGCATAACGCGCTTGTTTGGCGGCCTTAACAATCGCACTTGCATGATAATAGCGCTCAAGCCACGCCTTACGCGGCGGCACGATAGCCGTGATTCTTTCATACTCCGAAGCGGCTTTCTCTGGTTTGTTATCAAGCTCAAAAGAGCGCGCCAGCCAATAACGAAGTGATATGGAATCCGGTACAAAGCTCAACGCTTTTTGCGCCGCTTTTTGGGCGTTTTTAGTTTTATTCCGTTTTAATTCTGAAAGTACCAAGCCCAGATAATATCCCGCTTTAATTGAATCCTTTTTTTCATGATTTTTTAGCGCAACTTGCCAGTATTTGCTCGCTTTTTGCCATTGCTGTTGCTTCATTTCTGCGGCAGCAACACAGGCATTCACCGCTGGATCCTGCTCTCGGCTCTGTAAAATTTTTCGACAATCCAGTTTTTGTTTATCCAGACTATCCCATGACCGAGTTGTCAGCACACTATCGATTTCAAAAGTGTTTAAATTATCCGACTGACTATCAAGTGAAATGGCAAATACCAGTGATGGAATCAAAAGCAACACAGCAAATAACTTACTAATCAACCTGGTCAATCGTTTCATAAACCCCTCCTTCACAAATAAAAAACGGGCTGATAATATCAGCCCGTTTTTAGTGTAACAGCATTAAATCATTTAAGTGAATTAAGCTTTCTCTTGTGTTTTTACCTGTTTTCTACGATACCCAGCAAAACCCAAAATTCCCGCGCCCATTAAAAGTAAAGTGCCCGGTTCCGGCACCGTTCCATGAGTCACACCCGGCGCTGGAGTCGTAATTGGTGCCTGAGTGAGGATAATGTTTCCCGCTGTAGCAAACTGGAAACCTGTATTAAAAGCACCTAGATCCGCCGGATCTAAAGCAGCATCCACCTCAATACCAGTGATAGTCAGTGCTGTTAAAGGATCTGATAATGTGTCCAAGTCAGTCAAATCATGTGGCACCCCACCCATGAGACCGTCGCTGGTGGCACAATCATGTATTACAACACCATCCACAACTAGGTTATAACAATTATCCCCCCACGTAGCAGTCGGCAATTCTATAGAGGCAAAAGTAGAACCCGATACCGTATAATCGTATCCAATAGCATATTCGGGATCAAACCACCAAGTAACATCGGGAACAACAGGCGTTTCGGGGAAAACCCATACACCTGTACCCGGATCAACAACGGGCATTACCGGAATTCCAGCGTCCAAGCCAATCAGCGGATCTGCAGAATCAGCAGTAAAAAGCGTCACTGCGGTATCAAAGTTGTAATCAACAACGGTTGTACCTCCCGAAGGAAACTCACCACCAAGCTCACCTCCAGTCACAGCGCCAACATAACCGATCATGTCATCAATACTAATCCCATACTCTGCCGCTAATGCATCTAATGCATCTTCAGCTGTTTCAACTGTGACATCCGCTGCCAAGCCAGTAAGAAAACCCTCAAAAGCAGCTAAATCAGTTTCAGTACCTTCAACAATGCCCGATGCCATCAAATACTCAAAAGCAAAATCCATCAAGTCTTCCGCCAATATAGGAGCAGGCGTTGGGAATGGGTCAGGTGCAGTTACAAACAACGTATCCATATCAATAAGCTGCACAACCGCAAAATCATTAAAGCCATCGCCATCATTACTTAAAAAGTTGGCATCAAAACTCACCGTCGTTTCGTGGTCAGTGACAGAAAATGCTGACGACAAGACAAGTGAACCCACAGTACCGCCAAACACAGAAGTATCAACACCACCGGCGCCGCCAACTTCCATTATTACCTCAGCATCTATAAAACCACCATCATTTAATGTATCAATAAAGGCAAAATTATCGCCAACGGTTGGGGATACACCAGTCATTGCCTCAGAAAACCCACCAGAGCCAAAAGTCTCCCAGCCGAGAGGCAAACTTGAAAAATCAGTGAATGCGCCAGAACCTGGAAGCTGAACATTATCGAAAGCCAACGCAGACTCGACACTCGTATCACCTACATCGCTCACCCAAAAAGCCAAGGCATAGCTACCCGCAGTTGGAATCGTATAACTCGAATTCACCCATCCCGTTGCGCCGCCGGGCACTCCACCAAAAGCAACTGGGCCGTATTGAGTCCCGTTTAACACACCTGCATCATTTGGTGGGGCAGTAATATCAAACACATCCCCCGCAGCCGTGTATCCCGTTGCCAATTCCTCTAGTGTTACTGCCGCATCAATGCCAGGCACTAACGGGTTATCATCTGCCGGCACACCAAAATCAACAGCCAGTACATTTACGCTGGCAACCGCCATTGCTATCATTATTGATAGTCTGAATACATTTTTTTTAAACGTCATATCTCACCTCCAAGTTTTTTGCATTTTTCACTTGCATTTTTTACTTGCATTTTTTACTTGCATTTTTTACTTGCATTTTAACTACACTACTCACATCACTCGCATCAAAGAATGTACTTTTCACCCCAAGTTTTTAAACGCCAAAACCTTAATATTTATTAAAAATAGAGCACTTAGCTTGCCAAACATACAAGCCATTGAAATTAAATAATATTTTACTAAAGAGCAAAAACAGAAAAAAATAGTGTAAATTTTTTCGACACAAATAAAGACATTAAAGCAACCACTCTAAGCTGCCGCTACAACCCTACAACAAGAAGAACATAGCAAACAAATAATCAGGCGCAATACTAATGACGACCCCCATACTCTCTATCACAGTATTAATTGCCGCAAAATTGGTTTACTAGAAACACAATCAAATCCGCTTATTGCATCAATACTTATTGCGGCGGCCGTTCCATTACAAATAATCCAAACACTTAAACAACGTAGAAAAGCAAAGCTCCCAAAAAACAGTGTAAAAAAAACCGTCACGCACGACGAACCTCAATTTTTCAATGAGAAATCACACGACATTGACGACATAATCACCATCATGTCCGAGGTGACAAAAAATGAATTTTCTCTCGCACGAGGAGAACTCGGGAACATGCGCGCCATTATTAACTCCGCTAGCGAAAATTTAGGTAGCAACCTTTCGGGATTAGAAAGCGATTCTGAAAACCAGCTCCTACTTCTAAAGCAATTGGTTGAAGATTTGGTCAGCGCAACATCACCTGAAGGTCAATTAGAACAAGAACGCGGTATGAAACAGCACTCCGAAGAAAGTGAACGCATTGTTAACGAGCTAGTGCCCATCCATAAACAAGCAAGCAATTGATGCATAAGGAAATAAGTCTATAAGATATTAAAAAATCCTTTTGGTTGTGTTAAATTTAATTTGCGAAAAAAAACAAACAAACCAAAAGGATTTAGCATGCGAGAAATCCGCGTCGCTCAGATAAGTATATTCGAAAACTATTCAAAACACGAGTTTGGTGTGTGACTTAAAACGTTGTCCCACCTGTTAGATAAACATCCAGGAATTCTGACCCTGATCGCAGAAGATTTGATAGATCATTCGCGAAAAAAAGTTAGGCGAAGTGGTTTAACCGTCGAAAGTGTCTTTCGATGTTTTGATGTGGTTACATTAATACACTTTACGGGCTTTTAACATACAGAAGCTCTGCGAGCTGCACGCCGGGCAGATAAAACCATCAGGCCATTTCCACTGAAACAACGCTTGAGCGCACTGTTCTTCAGTACCGTAATCATTAAACCATTCAAACAAACTGTAACCACTTTGAAACTAGACTGTATTTTTACCCATCACCCTGCTCCTTTTTTAATCCCATATAGAAATTATAGTTCAATCCTGAGAGATGGCTGTGGATTGTGGGTAATCAGGAAATAATATGAAATTAATGCTAATTCGAAATAAAATTAGCAAATAGATGTTATCTCTACAGAAATATTTCACTGCTTTCTGATTAGGGTGATGTTTTTAAAAAAAGTTCTATTTATGGATGAGCACTAGTTAATCAGCGTTCACCGAAAGAAGTATCCAGCCCCCTTCTGATTGGTCGTAGCAGATAGTCCATTAATGATTTTTCACCGGTGCGGATATCCGCAACTACGGTCATGCCGGGGATGATGCGCAGCGGTCGCTCATCCGAGCCTAGGTGATTTTTTTTCAGGACAATTTCTGCTCGGTAATAGGGTTGTTTTTTTTCATCAAGGTAAGTTGATGCAGAGATACGTCGCACTGTGCCCTCTAACAGGCCAAAGCGAACAGTGTCGTAACTATCTATTCGAATGTCGGCGCGGCTGCCTTCTTGGACATGGCCAATATCAGCAGGCGAGACCTCTGCATTTACCACCATTTCATCGCCAACTGGTATGATCTGCATGATGACCTGGCCTCGCTCGATGACTACTTGACCACTGTTTACATTGAGACCTTGTACGATACCATCCACGGGCGCAAAGATTTTCAAGCGCCTAACCCGATCTTGAATACGAATCAGAGTTTGCGTAATTTCGGCCAATTCAGTGGCCAGTTTGCCTGCTTCAATTTCGATTTCTTTAAAAAACCCAGCTTCCAGTTTTAATTTACGTTGCATGGCTTCTTCTAACGCAGATGTAGCAACCACTACACTGTCTTTTGCTTGGAATAAATTGCTTTCGGTTTCGGCCAAGCGAGTTTGCATTATTAACAGTTCTTTTTTCGGTGCCAGTTTTTTATCTGTTAGTTTGCGCTGCATTGTGAGCTGCTCTTTCAACGGAAGTATTTCTTTTTCTCGCGACGTCACCAGGTTACGTTGGCGTATGAGTTCTTGTTGTTTTTGCCGAATCTGGCTTTCCACCACTTCGATTTCCCGTGTGTGGCTCTTTCGTTGGGCCAGATAAATGGTGCGCTGCTTATTAGCCAGATAAACATAATGTTTACTAGTAGAACCGAAAACTGGCTCGCGTTGCTCCAGCAAAGCAGCCAATCGCTCGGCTTGAAGGCCTAAGACAGCTTTGCGCACTTTCACTTGTTCCAGTTCGGAACGTAACAAAGTGTCATCCAGCGTGAGCAGCAGATCATTTTTTTGAACATTGTCGCCGTCACGAACGTTTAATTTTTTTACCAAGCCACCTTCCAGATGTTGCACGCTCAAGCTGTGTCCAGCCGGTACGACTTCACCAGGGGCGCTGGCTGTTTCGCTAACTATCGTTATGGATGCCCAGACAATAGAAGCAATGAGCAGTAACAAAGACAAAAAAACAGCGCTGCTGATGATACCGGACGGCCCCTGCTCTTCCAAAGCAATGGACTGCGTGAGGTACTTGGCTCTGGCGCGGGGCAAAGTGCTTTCCCCCTTGCTGGAAAATAAAAAAGCGTTTTCTTTCATGCTTGTTGCTCCAATAAATGTGCAATGACTTTTTGGGGGGCTCCAACATATTTAACGCTACCCTGGTGCATAAACATTGCACGATCGGCAAGTCGGATGTGGCTAGGACGATGGCTTACCATAATAATGGTATAGCGGCCACGCATGCGCTTCAGGTTTTCCATGAAGAGATGGTCAGCTTCCATATCCAGAGATGTGCCCGGTTCGTCAAGCAACAAAAATGGTGCTTGCCTGACCAAAGCTCGGGCCAAAGCAAGCCCGCGAATAAAACCCGGCGGAAAATGCCTAGTGACATTGTCACCAATACGGGTATCCATTCCTTCAGGCAATGCCAAAACATCATCAAGAATACCTGCTTCCATTAACGCAGATTTTAACTCAGCATAACTTGCCAAACCGTTATTGAGTCGCAAGTTTTGAGCGATGGTGCCATGAAACATTTTAACCTCCTGAGGGACATAAGCGATGCTGCGACGCAACTCAGAAACATCCAGTTGCCGGATATCCATATCATCAATAGCAATGGTACCGGCCTGAGATTGGTACATGCCAGCAATTAGTTTAAGTAAGGTGGATTTACCTGAGCCGGTAGCACCGGTGATTACCAGTATTTCGCCTGCAGCAACATCAAACGAAACGCCTAGCAAGGCTGGATCTTGGTCAGGACCATAGCGAAATGCAATGCGTTCGACCTTGATTCGACCTTCTAGGTCAGACAACAGATGCGCAGAATGCGTGCCCTGCTGTTCTACGTCGACCTTCATTAGTTGGTCGATTTGGCGCAGGGATTTTAGTATTTGCCGGGTTTGAGGTGCATTGAGAAAAGCGGACTGCATAGGTGACAAAATTCTCCACACCAATGCCATAACGGCGATAAGGCCACCAATACTGAGTCCGCCTGCCATAACCATAAAAGTTCCCCAGCCAATGACGGACAGGGCTGCCAAACTCATGACAAGCTGGCCGGCTGCAGTAGCGGCTTCGTTCATCAACGCCGATTTGTAACCTGAAGAGGCACTTTCTCCACTCACTTCGCGAAAACGCTCTAGCCAGACCGCCTCAGCACCAATTCCCTTGATGTCCATTCGTCCGTCTAAGATTTGCAATATCAACCGATGTTTGTCCGATTTAGCAACACCATGTCGTTGTTGCTCCACACCCATCGGCCTCATCAAAAGAACACTCAGCACAAGATAAACAAGAAGAGTGATCACGGGTATCCAAGCTAGTAGGCCAGCAATTAATGCAATGACGATTATGGAAATAACGACAAAAGGCAACTCCAGCAGCACCGAGGCACCGCTACCAGTAAGAAAATCTCGTACCGAGTCAAACTGCTTTAGCCGCGATAACTGGGCTGCAACTGTAGATCTCTCGGTAAAAAGTGGTGGCAAATAAAGCAGGTGTTTAAACGTTTCGACGCCAATCAAATAATCGATACGACCGGCTACTGTGCCTAACAAGCGGGCGCGCAACTGACGCAAGCCAAAGTCGACCAACAAGGCAATAGATACACCTACCAGCAGGTAAGGCAAAGTCTCAGGCGAGCGACTACTGATGACTTTGTCATAAATAAGCATAACTGCCAAGGGCACTGCCAGCGCGACTAGGTTGATGAGAAACGTCATGGAGAATAGATGAATAATCATACCGCGAAAGCGGTATAGCAAATCTTCACTCCAGCGACCAGGTGTTTGCCGTGCAGCACTGGCATGGGTGGTCTTGATGTTGGTAAAAGCATAGACAAGACCTTTACCAACGAGTGGCAGCTGGCCTAGGTGCTCTTTGCCACTGTCAGCATCAAAATAACGTGTTTTATCTTCGCATTGTTCAATTAACAGTAATACTCGGCCATTGTTGGCGACAAATAGGCAAGGATAAAGTTGGGGGTTGACACTGGATATTCGCAGGCCTTTTTGTGGTTGGCTTTCATAACCGAGTGAAACCAGTATGTTACGTAGGGTAACGAGATCAAAATCATCGCTAAAATGCGGCAGAGCCTCGACTAGCTCTCGGGAAAAATTGTGCCAACCCAGCGCTTTAAGCAAGGGCAGCAGCACTGTGGCATAGGGTGTGCCTGAATCAAAGGCCGAAAGATCGTCATTGCGCAAGGCCTCGGCTAGGGTTTCACTAAAGGGCATCGGGCGAGCGGCATTCACAGTAGATGACATGATGGTTATCTCTATTTTCTGTTCAGTTGGCTGATGTTGGCCGCAGGTGCGGATGATTCTTTAAACTTTTCTGAAATATCCACTAAACGACCTTCTTTTAATTCGAGTTGTCTATCGCACAACTTCATATAGGCGGGTCGGTGGGTAACAATGAGGATCGTGCGCCGCCCTTTAAAGCTTTTCATCAGGCGCAATAATTGTTGGTCGTTGTGAATATCGAAATTGGCATTGGCATCGTCGAACAACATGATTTGCGGGTGGCCAATAAGGCAGCGCACAATGATGATTTTCTGTTTAACACCCTCTGGAAGAGTGCTTAGGCTGGCACCAGATATCACAGTATCTAAGCCATGTGGAAAGCGGGTGATGATTTCATTGAGGCCAAGTAAATGAGCCAGTTCCATGGCTTGATCGATGGCTTCTCCTTCGCGGTAGAGGGTCATATTCTCCAAGATAGTACCTTCGAACAACGCACCTTGCTGAGGCATAATTGCAATTCTGCCGCGCAAGGCAGAAATATCATAATCGTTAATCTCATGATCATCCAAGCAGACTTGCCCCTGTTGTGGCTGAAGAAATCCGGCGAGAATCTTGATTAAGGTACTTTTGCCTGCACCGTTGCGACCAGTAATGGCAACAACTTCACCGGGTTTGATATTCAAAGAGAGGCCGTTAAGGATAGTTTGCTCCTTACCGGGGTAGCTATAATGTACATCATTTAACTCGATTTTTCCCTGAAGGGTCTCAGGTTGTTTTATTCCGCTGGATTCGGATGCCACTTCATATAATTCATCTACTTGCAGCTTGGCTAGGCGCACGCCCTGAAATTGACTCCAGATACCCATGGCCTTAATGGCAGGCCCTAAAACACGGCCTGATAGCATAGTGCCAGCGGCAAGCGCACCAATTGACAAGTCCCCAGCTATTACCATGCCAGCACCAAAACCAACGAAACTGATAACCGAAAGCTGGGCAAAACTGGCACCGACGCCCTCTACCAGACTGTTAATGCTGGCTAGACGGTAAATAGCTTTGGTTGACTGGGTTTGCAGGCGCTCATAACGCCGCAGCATGAAGGCTTCCATAGCTGTGGACTTAATCGTGTGAATACCTTGTAATATCTCGATTAAAAAATTCTGTCGCTGCTCTTCCATGCGACTACGTCCGGAGACCGCTTGATGCAACTGGTTGCCGGCATACCAAGAAACCAGCAGAAACAGGCCCAGCAATACAAGGGGAATAGCGACTAAAATACCGGCAATATAAGTAATAATAATAAGGAAAATAATGATAAAAGGAAAGTCAATAACCAGCAGCATGGCTTGGCCTGAGTAAAACCACTGTATACGGTCGAGTGCCTGTATCCGATCGAGAAAATAACCTGATGATCGGGACTCAAAAGATTGTGTATCAACATTTAACACGTACTCCATGGCGCGCACGGCTTCTTGGTGGTCATAACGAGCTGCCTGCCAGCTCATGATGCCCGAACGTAAAATCCGCAGTAAAAACTCCAGCACCATGACACCCGCAACGCCTAGTATCAGGAAAATAAAAGTACTTTCTGCTTGATTCGGAATAACCCTGTCATAAACCTGCAGAATAATCAGTGGCAGCGCAAGTGACAGTATGTTAAGCGAAAATGATGCTATCAGCACATCCGCTCGCCGCCAGACATTGGGTTTTTTATGTTTCATAGGTGATTAATAATCCTTAAACCTAGAAAGATCAGTTGGACGCGAGAATAGAGTGCAAGTAATTGGTTTGATTGGCGTAATGAAAAAGTTTGCGTTCACCTGGTTGGTGAATCAAATCTTTATCATATAGCCAGGCGAATCAAGTAGTTGTGCTCTAGCTCGTGGATCAACTGATTTTTCTAGGTTAAATCCGACCATGTGTATCCCTGCTCAATTGTTACTCTTTGGTAGATTATCGACAAAAACTAAAATCACTTAAGCCAAACAACCTTTATTTTATTGCGTAAACAAACACTAAACCTAGAATCCGAAGTTGAGCGCGTGTTTAGACTGCAAGCAACTGGTTTAATTGGTGGAATGAAAAGTTTTGCGTTCACCTGGTTGGTAAACCAAAATATTTTCATATGGTCAAGCGAATCAAGTGATTGCGCTATAAACCGTAACTCAACTGCGGAATCTAGGCTAAAACCTTATGTAAATTGGACGTTATAGAAGAAAAGGTGCAATAGAAAAAAATCAGGAGTTGTGAGATGTCCGAATACGATAAGTCGAAAAGTCAAAGTAATCAGGAAGCTTTGGAGACATTGTTTGCAAAAGAAGTCCCGACCAATAGCGATAAACAAAATGAAATCGAGGTGGAAACTGGATTGTCATCTCAACGCAGTAACGAAGAAAGTCTGTTTAATCAGAGTATTCAACAAGGTGATAGCGGGGTCATCCGGACGGGGAGTGATACTGAAAATTATAGTTCACCAATGAACTCAACTGACGCTGAGGAAAATCATACAGGTGCTGCGAGCGCAAATCGAGACACGGTCGTTGAACCAAATGTCAAAGAAAAACCTGTCAATAATGACATCGATAGTGACAGAAATGGCATTGATGGGAATATTTCAGCGGGTACAGTAGTGGCTCATTTACCTACCAGTAATCCTGACGACGATGAACCCCTTACCTATCAGCTCACCGATCCATCGGGTCACTTTGAGATAAACGACGACAAGATTACGGTAAAAGAGGGGGCTAACCTAAATGCTGGGCCTGAAACTAGTTTTCAAGTTGAAATTCAGGCAACCGGCAGTGATGGTCATACTTACTCTGAAGCCTTTCTTTTTGATGTGAATGACCTCAACGAAGGCCCCTCAGATATCAGTTTCACGGGCAACAGGGTGGATGAAAATGCCTCTTCCGGTACCGTGGTGGCGAACCTCAGTGCCAGCGATGTGGACGCTGGCGAGTCTTTTACTTATCAACTCACCGATCCTTCGGGCAACTTTGCCATTGAAGGCGATCAGATTGTGGTCAGTGATGGCGCAAGTTTGAATTATGAAAGTACTCAAAGCTATGACGTTGAGGTGCAGGTCACCGACAGTGGCGGGAATACTTACAGCGAAAGTGTCAGTCTGAATGTGAATGACCTCAACGAAGGCCCCTCCGATATCAGTTTCACGGGCAACAGGGTGGATGAAAATGCCTCTTCCGGTACCGTGGTGGCGAACCTCAGTGCCAGCGATGTGGACGCTGGCGAGTCTTTTACTTATCAACTCACCGATCCTTCGGGCA
>Ga0316208_1000188_pt1 | contig 86387 bp, 69 predicted proteins | sample 3monopyrite_MG_FD_204944 | JGI IMG/M metagenome (GOLD analysis project Ga0316208, IMG submission 204944) | Microbial mat bacterial communities from mineral coupon in-situ incubated in ocean water Damariscotta River, Maine, United States -... | ecosystem: Environmental > Aquatic > Marine >... | reverse complement strand
ATCGGTTTCAAAACCGGGGAAAAGAAATAAAACCCTTCGCTTGATTTGTTCTCGCCCTCTTGCTGAGAGAACCCTCCGCTAAGCGGAGATCTTGCGATGGGGTTGGAATCCGTTAGATCTTGATCGATAGTTCCAACCGTCCACCAAAACCAAGTTCAATGATTTTTTGAAGGGTTGAAATGCGAGCCTCTTTAATATTGTTCTCAATTTTAGAAATGTAAGATTTGGTCGTCCCAACTTTTTCGGCCAATTGTTCTTGTGTCATTCCCATTTCTAAACGTTTGTCGTGTATTAAAGCACCAATTTTAAAATTCTCGTAACCTGCTTCAAGTTCATCACGTCCTTTTGTCCCACGCTCACCGTAGTTTTTTTCTTTAAACTCTTCAAGAGTTGTCAAGTTCTTATTTATTGTTTTACTCATTTTATATTTATTTTTATTGGTATTTGTGATTGCGCTGCAGTTCATATTCTGCTTTTATTTTAAGTGCTTTTTCAAGTTCTTTCTTAGGTGTCTTTTGCGTTTTCTTTTGAAATCCGTTTGCCAGAACAACTAGCTGTCCTTGGTCAAAAAAGCAGAAAATGCGAAATATGTCACTGCCAAGTTGTACTCGAATTTCATAAAGACCATCTGTATTCTCAATGTGTTTTAAATACGTTTCTGGAACTCTCTGCAAGTCTTCAATCAGCTCAAACGTCCAAACAATTTTAGCTTTTACTTTTTTTGATTGTTTGTCAAAGAAGTCTTGGAAGTAGCTTTTGTAAAACGAGATCTTTCTATGTTTTTGATTTTTGTTCACTTTACGAAGATACCAAAGTTTCCCTAAAGTGAAACTAGTAGACTTGCTTTTTTCGTTCTGGCCAATCCTATGCTTGGATGGTGATAACCGTAATTGTTAAGTGTTTTTACGGCAACGATCATGACACTCACATACGACCCCCGATACAATATTGTTTACATCAAGTTGCGCGAAAAGACCGCAACGGTCAATTCTATAAAAGTGAGCGAGGAAGTAGTGGTCGATCTTGGAGAAGACGGCATCATCTATGGGATTGAACTGCTCAACGCCAAAGAGCAGTTGCAAGACAAGAATTCGTTACATCTGCTGTTCATCAACGAAGCCACAGGCGAAGAAAAGGCGATAGAGGTCGCGGCTTAACGGCATGATCAACTAGTTATTCGTTTACCTAATTTCTCAGCAAAGCAGACGTTTTGCTCTGGCACTGTCAGTAAATAGAACAGGCCCGACTTCATGTCGGGCCCGTTCAATCAAATTTAGAAAAGTGGTGTTCGTACTAAGCTGAAACGCTTACTTGTACGTTTGGATCCAATTTCACTTCAGTCTTGATTGAATTGCTGATCAGACATGCCTTCTCCGACTTTTCGAGAATGCGCAGCGCACAATCCATCTTTGTCTCATCATTTATTATCAACGTTGGACTGAGAGTGATTTCGGTCATCAGGAATTTACCGTCCGCATAATTGTTTGCGCTGCTATAAATATATTGTTCAGGATATTCTACAATGCGCTCCTTTGTGGGCAAGCTTACTCGATTTATTTCGGCAGCTTCTTTGGGTTCTTTGAGGTGTGGAAAACCGCCATCACGTAGGCTGTTTCTGCGGTTTCATCCAAGTAGCAAACGATCAGGTAAGGGAATTTTCCAGTTGGCACAGCGCGGTAATCCTTGTACCTGATCTGGTAATACGGGTTTTGAGATATGGCATGGATGTAATGGTCAACCGTTTTACTGAACCGTTCTCCCAATCCTTCAAGCTGTTCTTCGTAGTAGTCAATGCCATCCTGAATGTCGGCAAGTGCCCGTGGTTCAATGATAACCTTGCACGGCATCTTACTTCTTCTTGAATTTCAATTGCTTCTTGGCCTCTTCCCAAGGAATGAAATCTTCCTCTTTGGCGGTGGCTCTCCGTTGGTCGAGTACCTGCTTTTGCTCATAGCTTATTTTGGGTTCTTGAACAGTATTTCCCGTCTGATCTTCCAGTAGCACATGAATACCCATCTCTCTGGCAACTTTCAACAGAAGCTCAACCCGTTCCGGGTCATCGCATTCAAGTCTAATTGTTCGTCTCATGCACTAAAATTACAACGGAATTCCTTTTCGGTGTTTTCTTTTTTCTACGCCAAGCGGAAGTATTGCGCTAGCGGTGTCATTAAATAGAACAGCCCCAATCTCATGTCGAGCCCGCTAAATCAAATTTCGAAAATTGGTGTTCGTACTATGCCAGAACGCTCACTTGCACGGTTGGGTCCAGTTTCACAATGGTCTTTATTGAATTGCTGATTAGACAAGCCGCCTCAGCCTTATCAAGGATTCGTAGTGCACGATCTCGTTTGGTTTCGTCATCAATCACCAACACGGGTTTTAGCGTTATTTCGGTCATCGAATACTTGCCATCTTTCTTTGCTAGCACGCCTACAGCACTGCAATCAAAACTGCTGAATTCCAGTTTAGAGTATTCTGCAATTGCCAAAAATGTGGTCATGAAACAGCTGAGTACAGAAGCTGTGTAAAGATGTTCGGGAGACCAAATGCCCGCCACACCTTTCTCAAATTCGGGTGGTGTAGCAACTTCAATTTTTGACGGTAATTCTGGAGAACTCATTTCTCCAATACGTCCTTCTTTCCACGTTAGCGAGAGGTTATAAGTATGTGTGTCCATAGTTATATCTTAGACGATTATCGGTTTGTGTGTCAAACGGGTATGTCAATTTGTATAAAAAATACATGTTGTTGTCACAACCTGTCCCAACCATTCGAGAAATGCGCAGATGGACATGGATTACGCGGATTGAGATGGGTTCTCTGTGAAAAAATCTGTGGTAATCTCCCGAAGAGGTCGGGACAAGTTATGCATCTGTGGCGTTTTCAGGTTAAGAGTCTTGTGTCAGATATTGTTTAATACGTTAGCGAGTTTTTCCTGCACTTCTTTTGCGAAAAGCGTCACAGCTTCATTATCAACTGCACCCATGGCACCCATCGGATCCATTGCTGCAATTTCCACGTTTCCATTTCCCAGTTCGCGTAGCGTTACATTACAAGGTAGCATGGTGCTAATGTGCGGGTCGGCAGTAAGCACTTTATCAGCATAAATAGGGTTGCATGCGCCAAGAATAACATGAGGCAAATAATCCTTGTCTAGCTTCTTCTTCATGGTGGCCTGAATATCAATTTCGGTCAGCACTCCAAAACCTTCCTTTTTTAATTCCTCTTCCACCTTTGGGCGGATGCCTCCAATGCTTGTGTTCTCTACAATTTTAGCGTTGTAATAATTCATATCTGGTTCTTTTAATTCTGTTTTTCTCTCAACATCATCATGAGTTGGTTTACTCAAAATGTTGACTACAAAGGTCGTAAGAGGCTTTGGGTTCTATAGTGATTTCAGTCACTTCCGTAAAACAATCGCTCGCTCCAATATGCCAATCAACCTAAAAAGGACATAGTTTGTTGTACGGATACTCAAAAAACCACCGATGCTATTTTTCTCGATAAAAATTGCGACTCCAGGGCGTTTTCCTGTCAACGCCAAAATTTATCGTCCCAATCTTCACAAGCTTCAACTTCTTGATGTTGTTCTTCCACCAATTGTAATTGCGCGGGTGTGGCAACTTGTTGTATTTCAGTGAATAGCACTCGCTCTTCAAAGCGGATGTGAGCTTCTAGCTCTTCTTCAATTTTGCTAAGCGCACGTACGGTATCCTTCCCATTTTCAAAAAGGCGAATCAATCTTCGGTGCTCGGCCAGTGCTTTCTTCACTAGATTGTGGTCGTTTCCAAGAATACGGAAAACGTATTTCTCTTCATCCTTAAAATGAGGAAGCAGATTGGTTTTGTATAAATGGTCGGCATATCGCTTTATGCGTTCTTTTTCCACGCCTTTTGTAAAGCCTTTTCTAATCTTCCAGCAAAGTAGAAGACCTTGATGGTGTTCTCGACTGAAAGATTGAAGCCCCTTACTTCGTTTGAGTGGTGTTTTAGAAATTTCCATGGATGGCTGGAGTGTGTTTATTAATTAAGTGGGCTTGCCGAATTGTTCTTGTAATATTCAATCTTGTGATGGAACATTTGCGCCATGTTTGTAGCGCGCATCTTGGCTTCATTGGCCTTTGCGCCACTAAAAAGCTGGTCAATTGTTTGGGTAAAAATGCCAATCCAACATTCGAAGTGTTCTAAACTAACCGGCAGCTTGGCATGAGGGCCAAACGGACTTCCATAATACGTGTGTTCTTCGAGCAGAACGGTTTGCCAAAACCGATACATTTTTTCTAAATGTTCGGGCCAACGGTCTTGTATCACACCTTCGAAAATCGGGCCGATAAACTCGTCCTTTCGCACATTATCATAAAATGTATTTACGAGGAGTTTGATGTCGTCCAAGTTTAGAATGTCGTGGTTCATGGTTATCTTTTTAAACAGGTGATGCCTTCCAAAAGACCTTCGGTGAGTTGTCCGATGGTAGTACTTTCAAGCATTGTTTTGAGATTGTTGCGTATGGTCATAAACTGATTGTGCAGCGGACATGGTTCCTTGGCATTGCACGCATGCAGCCCTAGGCCGCAACCATGGTAAATTGCATCTCCATCAATCGCATCTACAATCTGATTGAGGTAAATGGTTTGCAAACTTGATTCATCTATCTGAAAACCACCATTGGGCCCTTTGTAAGAAGTGATTATCTGATTGTGCGCCAACTGTTGCAATATTTTGGCCGTAAAGGCTTCGGGCGAATCAATTTTTTTACTGATTTCCTTTAAACTGACACGATTGCGAGCCGCAGAATTTTGTGCGATATATAAAGTAGCACGTATGCCGTATTCGCAAGCTTTTGAGAACATTATTGCATAATTAGAAGGACAAAAGTACGATGATTCTAATATTTCGGATGAAATAGTCTTTTATTTTAAAAGAAAAGGGTTTACCTCAGCAATGATGAGACAAACCGCGCTGAAACCAAAAACGTATGGTAGCAGATGAGTTAAGAAGTTTCAGTTTTGTATGATGCTTTCCCAGATAGTCTCCAACTGAAAAAGAAAACCGGACACTTCCTGAAAATTGGAAGTATCCGGTTTGGGTGGTACCAGCTGGGGTCGAACCAGCGACACACGGATTTTCAGTCCGTTGCTCTACCAACTGAGCTATGGTACCTCTTTTGAGGGCTGCAAATGTAAAAATATTTCCATTTCAGCACACACCATATTTTAGCCAAATGGCTGGCTATCTTTGTTCTGTTATGAATTTAGCCGTTGACATTGGGAATTCACGCATAAAGTGGGCAAGGTTTGACCAACAAAAAGTGGTCGAATCAGGCATGATTCCTCAATCTGATGTAAAAAAACTAATGGGGTTGCTGTCTTTTCATTCAAAAGATGACATGACAATTTCGAGCGTAATAAAATTGAATTCAGAATTTCTGACCTTCTGCAAACAACTAAATGCTACGCTGATTGACTCTTCCACCCCAATTCCAGTCAAGAACCACTATTCCACCCCAACCACATTAGGAATAGATCGACTTTGTGCAGCCATTGGAGCAAAAAGCCTCTTTCCCGAAAATCCTGTGTTGTCAATTGACATAGGTACCTGCATCAAATATGAATTCATATCGGCAGACGGGGCATACCAAGGAGGAAACATATCGCCAGGTTTACAAATGCGCTTTGCTTCTCTAAATAGTTACACAGCCAAGCTGCCCGCTTTAAAACCAAAAAAAATAGTTGGCCCAATTGGTCATTCTACCAACGAAGCATTAAGATTGGGCGTACAGCAGGGAATGTTGTTTGAAATGCAGGCAATGATCCAGACTATGCAGACGTTACACCCAAACTTAAAAACCGTTGGAACAGGTGGTGATTTACCCTTTTTTGTTAATGACCTTAAAACTCACATCTTTGCGGATCTTTTGCTCGTCTTACGAGGCATAAATGAAATTCACCTACACAACACTTAGACGGCCCATACTGTCGCTGATGTTCATCCTCCTAAGTGGGTGGGCATTTTTTTCGTTCGCTCAACCTGCAAACAACTCGCCTTATGCGCGTTATGGTTTGGGAAACATCAATAATGGTGCAAACGTTCGATCTTCCGGAGTAGGCGGAATGAGCATAGCCATGCGCGAAGACAGCATCCCCTTTCTGGTCAATTTTCTGAATCCCGCTTCCTACACTTCTATTGGGTTTACTGCTTTTGACATTGGGCTTTACGGCAACTTCTCCACCATTTCATCAAGCACAGAATCGCAAGATGTAAACCGAGCCAATCTTTCCTATTTCGCTTTCGGGTTTCCAATTCTTAAGGTAAGAAAGAGAGTTAGGTTAGACAATGTTGATAAAAACTGGAAACGAAAATGGATTCCGTCCCTCCAAAAAAGAATCCTTTGGGGCGGTGCTTTCGGATTACGCGAGTTTAGCAGTGTGAATTATGCCGCAAGCGATACTAGAATAGACACCACAGGAAATTTTGGAGGAGACACTGGCTTTAATTACGCCTATAAGTTTCAAGGAAGCGGTGGTGTCAATCAGTTTTTCATTGGGCTTGGGCTCGCACCCTTAAAGAACCTTTCTATCGGTATAAATGCCTCATACCTCTTCGGAAGAATAAACCGTATTCAGCGTTTGGAGTTTGACGAAACAAACTTCTTCAATGTAAAGTCTGAGCGCTATACAGATGTAGGTGGTTTTTATGTAGATTATGGTTTGCAATATACACTCGGCCTCAAAAAAGGCAAGCACGTGCTGACCTTCGGAAGCACATTCGCCCATCCAATGGAGGTTCGTGCTAACAGCACAACTCTGGCTACAACCTATACACTCACAACCTTTGGAGAAGATCTACCGAGAGACACTCTTTTATTAAGAGAAACAAAGGGAGGTAGCATTACCATGCCATGGAAATATGGTTTTGGTCTTACCTGGAAAAAAGGCGAAAAATGGCTTTTCGGGGTTGAACATTCGCAAGAACTTTGGAGTGGATACCGTGATGTGGATGGAAGAAACGATTCGCTTGCAGATGCATGGAAAACTTCGGTTGGTATAGAATTTAAGCCATCAATTCCGGAAACCAAACGTGGCTTTGGGGCTTACTTCGGAAAGATGCAATACCGCCTTGGTGGATACTATGGCCTGAGTCAATTTAAGATCAATGGGATTCAATTACCAGATTATGGCATAACTCTTGGTTTTGGTTTCCCTCTAAGAAAGAAAAGAGCTGGTGGAGACAAATTTATTCAGAGCATGGTAAACCTTGCTGTTGAATGGGGACGAAGAGGAACGACAGACCGTTCACTTCTTTTAGAAAACTACTGGAACTTCAAGCTCGGATTTACATTAAACGATAGATGGTTTATAAAACGCAAATACGAATGATTATGAAAAAGAACAGTTTTACACTTGCCAACATTTCGATGCTCGTTCTTGTACAACTCGTGTTGATGGGAACGATGAATAGTTTTGCCCAAGACGACAAATTTGGAACAGACCCCGACAAGTGCAGAGAAAGCGTTTCTCTTTATCGGGAATACTACAAACAGAAAAATTATGATGATGCTTTGCCAGGATGGAGATGGGCTTTTAAAAACTGCCCAACTGCAACAAAAAACATCGTTATTAACGGACCCAAAATTATTCAGCACCAGATTGAGAAAGAAGATATTAGTCCAGAAATAAAAAAGGCATATCTAGACACGCTTTGGATGATTTATGACAAACGTATTGAGCTTTACCCAGACGACAAAGGCTATGCCTTGGGCCGGAAGGGAATGGACATGTACGATTATGCCGAGGAAGATTTCACGGATGTGTGTAATACATTGACAGAATCGATGAAGACTGATATGCTGGAAACTGATCCTTATGTACTGATGAGACTGTACATGGCCGGCATGAAACGACTTGTTGACAAGCAAATTGAAATGGCCGCGATGTATGACCTGTATGATGAGGTAACAACCATCATCGATTATCAATTAAAAAACACTACGGAGGAAAAAAAGCTCAAGAAAATCAATAAAGCTCAAGGTGTAATTGATCAGAATTTTGAGCGTATTGCAAAAGAAGAACAATATGCTGAACTGATGGCGCCTAAGGTTGAGCTTGCACCGTCAGATACTGTCCTGTTGAACAAGGTCATTACCATGATGAACAAAAGAAAGTGGACAGGAAATGACCTTCACCTTAAATGCTCGGAACTTTCTTACGAATTGGAGCCCTCCGCTACTGCCGCATACGGATTGTATGAAGGTCATGCCAGAAAAGGAAACGATGCAGAATCCACCAAGTACTTGGAAGAATCCATGAAATTGGAACAAGACAAGACCGAAAAAGCGAACAAGCTTTTGAAATTGGCAAAAATATATGGCTCTCAGAAAAACTATGGAAAGGCCCGGGCAACCGCACAGGAAGCTGCTAGTCTTCGTTCAGGTTGGGGCGAGCCTTACATCTACATTGGTGATCTTTACTTGGGAACAACATCAAGCTGTGGAGACAATGCGTGTAATGGAAAGTATGGCGTTTGGGCTGCTGAAGACATGTATTTGAAAGCAAAGTCTGTGGATTCGGGGACTGCCGATGTGGTTAATTCGAAGATAGCCACCGTGAAAAAATACTATCCTGTTAAAAAGGATTGTTTCTTCAACGGTCTTGAAGGCGGAGCCAAAGTAACCGTAGGCGGCTGGATAGGTGTTGAGACAACAGCACGATTTGCCGACTAATTTTAAAATATTTAACGATAAAAAGGTGAGAGAACTAAGGTTCTCTTGCCTTTTTCTTTTTGTGTTTGGTTTGGGCGGTTGTGTCAACGACATGGAGGAGATAAATGCCATTGTAGAAAATGAAATTCTGCCACTTTCCGTAGCAGATACTATTCAAATCATATACTCAGATTCGGCAACCCTCAAGGTCATTCTTGAAGCCAATCATTTAGAGCGCTTCGTGGGCGAAGACCCGTACCTCGAAATGACCAACGGTGTCTATGTCCGGTTCTTTAACAATCTTAGAGAAGTCGAATCGGAACTTAAATCCAACTATGCCATCAGTTATGAGCATTCCGACATTATGGAGGCCAAGGAGAACGTGATTGTAGTGAATAAAAAAGGCGAAACCCTCAATACAGAACATCTCATTTGGGAAAAGAAAACCGAAACGATTCGCACAGAAGAGTTTGTGAAGATTACTACCGAAGATGAAGTTATCTTTGGTCATGGTTTGGAGTCGAATCAGGACTTCACCAAATACCGAATCAAGAAAATAAAAGGAACGATAAACTTGAAAGATGCTGAGAGTACTGAAGATTCTTGAAATGGCTTGGTTGCTCATCGGAATTTTTTCGGTGGTTGCTGGTGTCTATTTCTTTAACCAACAGGGATGGGATTCATCCAAATGGTTCTTTGGTGGAGCGCTAATATCTGGGATTTTCTTTGCCTTCAGAAGACGGCAACGGCTCAAATTTGAGCAAAGCGAAAAGGAAACCAAAAGCAGTTGAGTTACACCATTGTCATACTGGTTTGCCTGGTACTTTCCGCGTTTTTTTCAGGCATGGAAATCGCCTTTATTTCAGCTAACCGATTTAAAGTTGAGGTCGATAGAAAACAGGGACGCCTATCTGCATCCATCATCGGTGGCTTTTTGGAGAAACCTTCCAAATTTATCAGCACACTTTTAGTTGGCAACAACATTGCTCTTGTTGTGTACGGTATTACAATGGCCAAAATTCTTGGTCCCTGGATTGCCGTTTACACCACAAACGAGTCGGCTATTCTAATTATTCAGACCATCATCTCAACGCTGCTAATTTTGGTTACTGCCGAGTTTCTTCCCAAAGCATTCTTCAGAATAAACCCAAACCGAATGCTTGACATTTTTGCCGTTCCGGCCAAGGTGTGCTATGTGCTACTGTTCCCGCTTGTTTGGGTTATTGATCGTTTTTCAAAACAAATTCTGGCCGCACTTTTTAAGGTAAAGCTTAACGAGGAAAAAATGACTTTTGGACGTTCCGATTTGGATGAATACGTAAACGAATTTACAAGCCATGATGAAGAAGAATCTGTAGATAGCGAGATTCAGATTTTTAGAAATGCCCTCAGCTTCAGCGAAATAAAAGTTCGAGAATGCATGATTCCCAGAACTGAAACCATCGCAATGGAGATTAACGAGAACATCGAGTTATTGCGTGATAAATTCATTGAAACGGGCTTATCAAAAATTCTCATCTACCGCGATGATATTGATAATATTATCGGCTACGTCCACGCATTAGAGTTGTTTCAAAAGCCAAAGAACATCAAGAACATTATTCGTCCCATTAGCTTGGTTCCCGAAAGCACTAAGGTTAAAGACTTACTGAAACTCTTTGGACAGCAGCACAGAAGCGTAGCCGTAGTGCTTAACGAATTTGGAGGAACTGCTGGAATGGTAACAGTTGAAGACATTATTGAGGAGATTTTTGGAGACATTGAGGACGAACACGACAAAGAAGAACTTATCGAAGAGAAGTTGGGAGACAATCAATACCGCTTGTCGGCTAGATTAGAGATTGACTACATCAACCAGGAATTTAATCTAGACTTGCCTAAATCGGACGGTTATGAAACGTTGGCTGGGTTTATTATTGAACATCATCAAAGCATTCCAGCCATTGACGAGGTAATACGCGTTGGAAAGTTTGAGTTCAACATCTCACAGGTTGACAGTACGAGGATTGAGGAAGTTCTACTTACCGTATTAACTTAACAGAGGTTCTACTGTTATTTTAATGGAAGTGGGATTACTTGTCGTACTGGATTACTGCTATGAGGCTGATACGAACTACGAATAAAAAACGAATGCCGAAATAATCGGGATTCGTACACGATTCGTAATTCGTACCAGCAGTACAAGCATTTTTTCAAACGCCACGGCCATCAATGAGTTCCACTAAATTCGTGGTAGTACCTTAACAGAAAGTGTACGAATGTTAATAGTGTATTAACACCCCGTAACTTCAAGATGTCCAATTTTGCAATGCTGATAATCAAAAGATGAAGGAAAATCCCATAATCTTAATTGTAGATGACGAGGAAGATATTCTGGAATTCCTCGAGTACAATTTGAAAAAAGAAGAATTTGACGTTTACACCGCAACATCTGGTCGTTTGGCTATAAAAATTGCTCAAAAGGTAAACCCTGATCTTATCATCTTGGATGTGATGATGCCTAATCTTGACGGAATAGAAACATGCAAGGAACTGCGCGACCTTCCTGGCATGAAAAATACGCTGATTGCCTTCCTTACCGCTCGAAATGAAGATTACTCTCAAATAGCTGGATTTGATGCAGGCGCTGATGACTTCATCAACAAGCCAATTAAACCTCGCGTTCTTATTAGTCGGATAAAAGCGCTGTTGAGAAGAAATAATCCATTGGTTCAAAATCAGGTTTTTGAAACCGAATCAGGCCTTAAAATTGACCGGAACAAGTACGTCATTGAACTTGGCGGCAAGGAAATCACACTTCCTAAGAAAGAGTTTGAGTTGTTAGCACTTCTAGCCTCCAAACCAGGGCATGTTTTTACACGTGAAACCATTTTGAGTTCTGTTTGGGGAGCACATGTAATTGTGGGCGACCGCACCATCGATGTTCATATTCGAAAACTCCGCGAAAAGATTGGAGACAAGGCAATCAAAACCGTAAAAGGAGTGGGTTACAAATTCGAGCAGTAACTTCACAATCGTGAAGGGCTTCATCAAACGAAATTTAGTTTCATCTGCGGCTATCGTTATTTCGGTAACCCTAACGCTATTGCTGTCCGTACTTGAAATCGTATGGTTCGGAAATTTCGAATTGTCCAAAGCCGTTATCTCCCTACTAGTATTATTGGCCGTTAGTTACCTCATGGTTCGCTACGTGGTCAATCAGTTCATCCACGAGAAAATCAAACTCATTTACAAAACCATCCACAACCTAAAAACACCAAAATCTCAGCTAAAAGCGATATTACAAAAAGATGAAGATGTCCTCGAAAATGTAAACAAAGAGGTGATTTCGTGGGCAGAAACAAAACAGCAAGAGATTCAATTTCTAAAAGAACAGGAAGAGTACCGAAGAGATTTTCTTGGCAATGTATCGCACGAATTGAAGACACCAATCTTTAACATTCAAGGGTATGTTCATACGTTGCTTGATGGCGGTTTGGAGGACGAAGAAATCAATCGAAAATTTTTGATTAGGGCGGATAAAAGCGTGGAGAGAATGATTTCTGTAGTAGAAGACCTTGATGTCATTTCGCGGTTAGAATCAGGCCGGTTGGAACTAAATATTCAGCGATTCAACATTATCGAACTCGTTAAGGAAGTGATGGAAATGCAGGAAATGAAAGCGGAAAAACGCAATATTTCCATTTCCTTTAATGAGAAATACGACAAACCAATTTACGTGATGGCAGATGGCGACCAAATTCGTCAGCTTTACATCAATTTGCTCGACAACAGTATCAAATACGGATCACAAAACGGATCTATCAAGCTCCGATTCTACGACATGGATCAAAACATTCTTTGCGATGTGGCAGATGATGGTCCTGGCATTGAACCGAAGCACCTACCCAGATTGTTTGAGCGGTTTTATCGCGTAGATAAAGCTAGAGACCGACATACTGGTGGAACAGGGCTCGGGTTGTCCATTGTAAAGCACATCATAGATGCACACCAGCAAACCATAAACATTCGTTCATTGGTAGGTGATAATTCAGGGACAACCTTCTCCTTTACGCTCAAGAAAGCATAGCAATTAATGCGTCAACTGCTTGTTTAAAATCAGCATCCATGCGCTGAGAAAAACCTGAGAACTCTTCTCGCTTACTCCATGCCCTCTGCAAGTTAAAATCGCGCTGTTTCATCATCATGTGCGTTCCCTCTCGATGATACTTTTGAGCCAGATATTCCTGCTCGGTCTGCCCAGGTGTAGGCACAAAAACGGCCTGTTTCCCTAAAGCAGATAGATCCATGATGGTTGAATATCCGGAACGGGAAATGACCAGTCGCGCAGCTGAAATTTCCTTTCCCAATTGCTGTGCATTCAAGTGAGAAACCATTCTGACCTTCCCTTCCACCCTATCGAAATCTTTATCTGGAGTTCCTAGAACTGCAACTGCGGTCAAATCAATATCCTTGAGTTGATTCAAAACCAATTTCTCGAATCGCGTTCGCTGAGGTTCAGGCCCTGAAATAATGACCAAGACATCGGTTTTCGGATCATCTTCCGAAGAGATAAACCGTGAAAGCGAACCAATGTGTTCTCCATTTCGCGGCAGCGGAAACTTATGCGCCAAATCGCCTGATAAACCAATCTCTTTGAAATCTGGCACCCAAACTGTAGTAAACTTCCGCATGTAATCTGCGTGCATCCGATAAAGTATGGGTTCAAAAAATGGCGCTTTTATCATCACCTGATGAGTCATATACACACACGGAATCCGCTTGGTATACAATCCGAAACGATTGTCTGAAATGACGGCATCGAGATTGAGCCCATCAATCATTTCATCCAACTCTAAATGCTCTTGCTTTATCCTTTTAAGAATATGAGGCGTTGACCTGAACATCTTCCAAACCATTCCACTTCCTTCGGGATAAGAAATATTGTAGCCTTCAAATTCCACACTTTCCACTTCAGGAAACTCGTCTTTTAGCAACAACAACGGACGACCAGAAGCGGCAATCACAGGTTCATTCCCCGTCTCTAAAAGATGACGGATAACTGGAATGCAGCGCGTTGCATGTCCCAAACCCCAATCGAGGGGTGCTATCAAAATGCGTTTACTCATTAAATATGTCGCAAATTGATAAAATTCGACCGATAACAACCGCCTTGATTTTAATCAAACATACCTCGAGGCTATATTTGCAGCCCCCTAATTCTAATCATGCGAAAATTAATCCTTGCCCTAGTTGGCGTTGCATTGTGCAGCGTTGGCTACTCTTTTGTTTATACCAATCCCGAACCAGACAGCACAAACAACGAAGTATCTGCGCCCGTTTATGAGCGAGAAATGCAATACAAAGGGCACAAAAAATCGTCCTACTACGTAACCATGGATGACGGAATTAGATTAGCCGTGAATGTTTATTTACCCAAAGGATTAAAGAAAGACGAAAAAATCCCAGCAATACTATTTCAGACTCGATACTGGAGAGGAATTGGTCTAAAGTGGCCGTTTTCTGGACTTATTGATATGGTTCCACACACCGCGAATTTTCCAGTTTTGGAATTTCCCAAATATGGATATGGTTTAGTTACAGTGGATGTTAGAGGAAGCGGTGCCTCAGAAGGGTCAAAGACACTTACCCTTTGTGATATAAGAGAGGTGCTTGACAGCAAGAATATGATTGATTGGGTGGTTGAGCAGAAATGGTGCGATGGAAATGTTGGAGCAACTGGTGTTTCGTACATTGGAAACACTGCTTTATACGCGCTTTACAATCAGCACCCAAACCTAAAGGCGATTGTTCCCACTTATTCACTTTGGGATATATATGACGATGTGTCCGCCCCTGGTGGCATCTATTTTCATCAGTTCATTAGCCAGTATGGCGATTTCTGCGAATCTCTCGATCAGAACATTATTCCAGAAAGCAGGAATGCAAGAGGCGCCAAACTTTCTTACGGAGTTGAACGCGTAAAAGGCTACAGCAAGAAAGATATGGAAGTGATTGTGGCTCAACACACCTGCAACCACTATCACCGAACAGAAGGTGGCACGGCCGAGTATATGGACGACAAGTTTACATTGAATGGCGATTTTCGGGTTCAAGATGTAATGTCTCCACACCGATTTAAGGACAAGATTAAAGCTTCTGGGGCTGCCATTTATTCTTGGAGTGGTTGGTGGGATGCCGCTTTTTCGCATGCTGCTGTGCGCCAGTTCCTCAATTTGGATGATGGCAGAAATCGACTTCGCTTAGGGCCTTGGAATCATGGTGGTGGAGCCAACGTTAGTCCGAATATTGCAGCTGCATCGGAGTTTGATGATGTGAAGGAAATCGTCCGATTCTTTGATTTTCACCTCATGGGAATGGACAATGGACTTGACAAATCGCCAAGAGTTTATTATTACACCATGGGCGAAAACATTTGGAAAACTTCGGACGTATGGCCTATAGCCGCAGAACGCAAACAACTTTACCTTACAGGGGGCGGTTCTGCAGATTGGAATCCTTCTGCAGAAGTTGAAGACATTACAGCGTATACTGTTGACACCACTCAGACGGTGGGACTAGACAGTCGCTGGAGTTTTGAAACAAACCGTACGGGAATTACCTATTCTGACGCTTCTTCGGAAGATAGTATCACAGTAGTTTTCACGCTAGCTGAGTTGACGGAAGACTTGGAAATTACTGGGCATCCACAAGTGAATCTCTATCTAAAAAGTGCTACAGCGGATGGTTCAGTTTTCGTCTATTTAGAAGACGTGGATGAAGCTGGAAACGTGTGGAAAGTTACCGATGGTCAATTCAGATTCGTTCACCGAAAATTGCACGAAACAGCTCCTCATTATAAAGATGTGGTTCCGTATCACAGTTACTTAAAAGTGGATGCGCTACCGATGGACACCTCAAAAGTGGAGTTCGTTTCTTTCGACATGCTGCCAACCTCTCACCTATTCAAGAAAGGGCACAATATTCAGGTTCGTCTTGCCGGAGTTGACTATGACAATTTCAAAAATCTCTATCCGAATGGCGGCTCCTGGGAAATCCATCATGATGTGGAATATCCAACAAATATTGAACTCCCAGTAGTAGATAGGACCTTGACGATGGGACGGAAGTAATTCCTGATTTACGAAGTTATTTTCTTCAATACCTCCTCCACTATTACCCTGAAATCAACCGTGTGATTGTGGTCATTTCCCTCACGTTGGTGTCCTAAACGAACAACAACCAAATCGTATTCTGGAATTACGATAATGTATTGCCCCAAAATGCCACGCTGATAGAATATGTGCGTTCCGTAGTCGTCTGTCATCCAAAAACTATGTCCGTAAAATGGTTCCACATAAGGCACTGTGGCCATTGCAATGAAGGAGCTATCAAGAATCTGTTCTCCGTTGTAATTTCCGTCTTGCAGCATCATTTGTCCAAAGCGCGCAAAATCTCTTGCGTTGGAGTTAAAGCAGCAGAAAGCCAGTTCCTTTCCGTCTTCGGTATCTAAATGCCATTCAGCTGCGTGTGATGCACCTAGCGGCTTCCAAAGCTTTTCGGAAGCATATTCTGCCATCGATTTACCTGTAGCTTTCATAAGCGCTAAACCCAGCAATTGAGTGGCTCCACTCTGGTATTCATAAGAAGTGGGCTTATCAATGACGGGAACATTCTCCAACATGAGCTTCTCCACATCTGAGCCGTAATACAATTTGGCAGTAATATCGAACGGGTTTGTGTAATGCTCATTAAAATCCAGCCCAGCGGTCATCGTTGACAGATTTCTCAAAGTCAATTCATCAGCATACTCTCCTTTCAACTCAGGCAGAAACTCAATGGCTTTGGCATCCCAACTCTCAATGAATCCATCTTGAATGGCGCATTGCACAAGCATGGTTGTAATGCTTTTTGCCATGCTGAACGAATTGCTTTGCGAACCCTCACCATAACCATCCCAATATTCCTCATAGGTAACCTCTCCGTGCTGCGCAATGAGGAAAGCAACAGATCGGTTTTTTTCCAAGCTGGTTCTCAATCGCTCGGATAAATCCGATTTGTTATAGTCTTCAGCTTGTTTCCAAGGGGTTGCAGTCCCCGCTTCAACTGTTCGAGTATCAAAAAACTTAGCATCGCTAATTGTTGCAGAAGTATTTCCGTGCAGGTAGGCGGCCCAAACTCCTTTCAGCAGGAATTGGTTGCCAGAGAAATAAGCAACTGCAACCAAAAACGCCACGATTACAGCAATCCACTTGAATACATTAAGAACAGTTTTCATCTCGTTTGAAATTATCGGTTACAAAAAACGGCATGTCTATGACACACCGTTTTTCAATTCAAATTCTATTCAATCTTATTTTCTGACAAACTTGGAATCATCCACTTTCGTGGGTGTTACCGAAACAACATCCTGAGATTGGACGATGGTTCCTACAGCATCTCGAATTTCCATCTTTACAGGAAACCCGTTGCTGATTCCAGTGAGCTTTGGCATATTGTTCTTTACAAGATGAGGTAATTGTTCGTACGTGATAGGAACATCATTCGTCATCCAATAAACCAGTTCATAATCTCCAGATTTGAACATGAGCATTTCACACTCATATCCGTTCTCCGTAACTTTTGTTTTACGAATGAATTTGGCCTGGGCAATTTTTTCATCAGCTTTAATCCCAGAAACGTATTGAGATGCACCTCCTGTAGTCAAAAACGCTTCCTTCTCCTGGTTATCCATCATCAAAGAATAGGTCAAGTGATTTTCACCTGCCTGCGTGTCGAATTCAAGTCTACTTTGTCCGTTTTTAAGATACCATGCAACCGTAGCAATCTCATTCACAGCTGTGTTTGTTGTATTGTATTTTACAACTCCTTCAAACTTTGATTGAGCTTGACATACAACCGTTGAAAACATAATCAACGCTGCCGATACCCACTTAATATTTGTCATCATTCTATAAATTAGATTAATTCTTACGGTCCAACATTTCCTTTTATAAAGGAAGTATTGTACAGGTTATCTGGAATGGTCGTGGTGTTTCCGTTCCGTTTCACAGCAGACCCACCTTCTCCTGCCAATGGTGGTGGCAATGGAATAGGAATATTAATTGGTCCAATTGGAATATTTCCAATAATCGGAACGGCAACCGTTACCGTTAAAGAAAGCTGAAATGAACCTTGCGTTCCCGCAAATCCGTATGGGCCACCATCTCCTCCATTTGTGTTTGGATTAATAGTAATTGTAGCAATACTAACAGTAAAACTAAACGGGGCATTCAACAGTCCTCCTTGACCTTGTACTCCACCTACTCCTCCAGTACCATCCGTTCCTTCATCATATGCGGAAATGCCGATAAATAGGTTAGTATTATAATCTCCACCTTCACCTAGTCCAGCACCACCTCCGCCTCCAGAACCAACGAAAAAACCAAATGTTATGGAACCAATTATGGGTATGCTAGGTGTGGTGAAAGCGATAGAAAATGCCATGGAGCCACCTCCGCCTCCGCCTCCGAAGATGTAGCCATTGTTTACGATATCCGTATTCAATGTAAGGTCAACCGCATCACCGCCATCTTTTCCTTCACCCGTAAAACCATTTGCTGGATCGTAAGCCACGCCTCCATCTCCACCACGACCAATGATGGCGCCATTGTTAACCAAGGCAATCAACGAACTTGGGTTAAAGTTTCCAGTAGAATATGCGGGTTGTGTGGCATCTTGACTTGAAATCAGCACCCCAGAATAAACATTGTTGACAACACATACAGAAGTGCTTGAAGGAACCGTTGGATTGGCCGTAAAAAACTCCACGGCCAAATCGTAATTATCCGTGCTATTGACTGCATCAACAACATAGCAAGGAAGAATGGTTAGAGAGTAAATAATATTGTAAGTACTGTTATTACAAAGTACCTGAATAACAATTGGGAAAGTCCCATCTGGTGCAAACGGGGTTGCATTAAACTCAATGTCAATAACTCCTGTAGATGGTGCAGGGTTGGGAGTAATTGTAGCTGTTAATCCGCTTGGTAATGTGGTAAGAATAGTAACTGCAATCTGTTGCGGATTACCAGCAGTTTGAACAACATCCAAAGACAGTGTTTCTGTTTGAGATATGACCCTGTCAATTATACCAGCGGTGTCACTTGGCGTTACATCCAAAAAACAGGAGTTGCAATCTTCTGCAAAGGTTGGCAGCCAACAATCGCCATTAAAATAATCAACAGTACTATCGGTGGTATTCACCACCACAAGTCCAACCGCAGGATTAAGAATGTTATCTCTAGCTGTTTCGTCCATCTGAGGAGCCAAAAACCCTTTGTTCTCGGCCACTAGGTGAAGCACTGCACTCGAATCGGGCTGGTCTGTATTTATCCCAACATGATATTCATTGTTCCAGATAAAGCTGTTTGCAACCCAATCTCCTGGAGATTGTTGAAAAACGGTATCATACCGCATGGTCTGACCCTGCAATCCGGGAATAAGCGGCCCCGGAGCACCTTCTGGCCCAATTCCTCGTCTCCAAAGAATGCCATCGAAATACCAGAAGCTACTATCGGTAACTGTGTAGATTAACAATCCTGTTGCAGGATTGGTAATGGCCAAGGTATCCGTTCTCGGAATCAACAAGCCCTTATCTAAGGCCTGTATTTCGAGTAGGGCGCTTGGGTCTGGGGTAATGGTTCCAATTCCGACATTATCCTGCGCAAAAACGTGGGAAGGGGAATTGAAAAATAGAATTGCTGAAAACGCAATCAGCAGCGTGCGGAAATTTCGCATTTCAATCAGATGTTTCTGTTTACGACCTGCATCGGTCAATTCAAGCGCGGAATTTACGCAATTCATATTTCAATCTGCACTATTTAAACCCAGATTATGCAATAGAACTTCGTGATGAGGGTTGAAACGACAATAAAATCAAGTGTTTTTCGGATTCCAGCATAGCACCGCTATGGTGAAATCCGAAAATAGAGCGAAGCGTTTGATTTTGCAGTAGTTTCAAGACGTAATAGATTTTCTATTGCATAATCTGGGTTAAACGGATAAACCTATTTTTGCGACCGCCTTAGGGCGTTTAGCTCAGTTGGTTTAGAGCACCACCTTGACAGGGTGGGGGTCACTGGTTCGAATCCAGTAACGCTCACAAAAGTGAGATGGGAGGCTATCATGGAAATGGCAACCTCCCCAATTTTATCCTATTGAAACGACTTCTATCACATATCGGCCTTTGCCTCCTTTGTCTCTCCGCCAATTTGGGGTATGCCGATATTGGAGAAACGTATTCTTTAAAACAAGAGCGGGCTTTGCTCCTTTCGGAAATACACGAACTGAAACAAGATTCGTTATCCACAAAGAAAGTTGCATTGATTGATTCTCTAACAGAGCTCGTTTTCACACTTGACGGTCAGATATTTACGAGTTATGACGAGTCGATTTCAAGAATCTCCAGTCAAAAATTAGAACACGGAGCGAACGACAAATTAACCGTGTACATGGCTTTAGGTGCAACAACTATTGCCTTGTTCTTCGCTTTTCTTTTGTTGATGGCAAGAAGCCGTGTGCAAAACAATGGGGCTGCTGGTTTGGGAGACATGTACCGCCAATTAACCATCGATTTTATTGGAGCAGTTTCTCCGGAAAAAGCGCTAACACAACGGCTTTTACGTGTTAATATCGTTGTAATCGTTGGGCTCATGATTATGAGCGTATCCATTGTGGCCTATTTATTGAGTGCGTTGTAATCACTCAGCTGAACATTCTTGGTTATTCGAGATTTGAAAAGAATGACTTTAGACAACTACAATCCTGCCTCATCTAGAATTACCTCCATCTGCTGTTGAATGATAAGTGCTTCGGCCCGTGCGGCTTCTGCAAAATCCTCACCGTTACTCGCATAAATAATTCCACGTGATGAGTTGACCAACAGACCGCATTGCTTGTTTAACCCATGCTTCGCAACCTCGGTCAAACTCCCACCTTGTGCGCCAACGCCTGGTACGAGTAGAAAATGATCTGGCACAATCTTCCGAACCTTTTTCATTAAAGACGCTTTCGTTGCTCCAACCACAAACATGGTATTATCAACCGTTCCCCATTCTTTTGACTGCGACAAAACCTCTTCAAACAATTGCCCGTTTTCGGTTTTTAGAAACTGAAAATCAGAAGCACCTTCGTTGGAGGTAAGTGCCAATAGCACCACCCACCGATCTTTGTACTGGAAATATGGAAGCACGCTATCTGACCCCATGTAAGGTGATAAAGTGATACCATCGAAATTCATCTGATCAAAAAAACCTCGAGCGTACATCCTTGTAGTGTTGCCGATGTCTCCTCTCTTGGCATCAGCCAATTTGAAGATTCCTTCTGGAATGTGCGTAACCGTTTTTTCAAGAGAAAGCCACCCTTCAAAACCACGAGCTTCATAAAAAGCTGTGTTCGGTTTATAGGCAACACAAAGGTCGTGTGTGGCATCAATGATTCGCTTGTTAAACTCGTGTACTGGGTCTTGGTAGCCCAACAAATGAGGAGGGATTTTAGCTAAATCAGAATCGAGTCCGATGCACAGAAAACTGCGCTTTTTTTGAATGTTCTTAAAGAGTTGTAGGTGGTTCATGTTCAATCAAGCAGATTACTTTGGTAGGCATTTTTCCTGTATCCAAACCAAAAAATAGATTGGTCTAAACAAATTCGCCCCATAAATAGCTCCCTGATTAACAGTGGTCAAAACTAAGAATCCATTTCAGGTGATAGTGCTTTGACCGTAGAAAAAGATTAGATTGATTTTGCTCCCCACAGGCAGGGAATATTCGTAGTTTTGTTTCCCGTTCATCAACCTACAGAACCACGTAAAAGATGCCGGGAATCAAGTACATTTTTGTGACGGGAGGAGTAACCTCGTCACTAGGAAAAGGAATTATTTCTGCCTCACTGGCAACGCTGCTCCAAGCACGCGGTTTCCGTGTTACTATCCAAAAACTCGATCCTTATATCAATATCGACCCTGGCACGTTGAACCCTTATGAACATGGCGAATGCTATGTAACCGATGACGGTGCGGAAACCGACCTTGACCTTGGTCATTACGAACGCTTTCTGGGGGTTCCTACCAGTCAAGATAATAACGTTACCACCGGAAGAATTTATCAAACCGTCATTAATAAGGAACGCGAAGGTGCATATCTGGGAAAAACCGTTCAGATTATCCCACACATTACGGACGAGATTAAAAATCGCATCAAGCGATTGGGCGAAACGGGAGATTACGATATTGTCATAACCGAGATAGGTGGAACGGTGGGCGACATCGAATCGCTCCCTTACATAGAAGCAGTTCGCCAGTTCAACTGGGAAATTGGTTCATCAAACCATTTGGTAATCCATCTGACTTTGCTTCCCTATTTGGCCACTTCTGGCGAGTTAAAAACCAAACCAACCCAGCATTCTGTCAAAACCTTGCTTGAAAGCGGGCTGCAACCTGATATTCTTGTTTGCCGTGCGGATAGAAAAATCCCAACTGAACAACGAAAAAAGATTGCCCTATTCTGTAACGTGACTAAAAATGCGGTCATTGAATCGTTGGATGCGAAAACGATTTATGATGTTCCGCTTTTGATGTTGAAGGAGAAGCTAGACTCTGTGGTTATCAGCAAACTGAAGCTTTCATCAAAACACGACCCCGATCTTACGAATTGGAAGCATTTCCTCGGCATTCTCAAGAACCCAACTTCCGAAGTTAAAATTGGTCTAGTTGGGAAATATGTAGAATTAAAAGATGCGTATAAATCCATTGCGGAATCGCTAATTCATGCAGGAGTGGAGAATGAATGTAGGGTTGAAGTGGAGTGGATTCATAGCGAAGATGTAGAAGAATCAACAGTTGAAGAAAAACTACGTGGCTTAAAAGGAATACTAGTTGCCCCAGGGTTTGGAGATCGAGGAATTGAGGGGAAAATTCTAGCGGTTCAATATGCTCGAGAGAACAATATTCCATTTCTAGGAATATGTTTGGGAATGCAGTGTGCTGTGGTTGAATTTGGTCGAAACGTTTTGGGTTTGAAAGATGCCAATAGCACAGAAATCAATCCGAAGACGAAAAATCCCGTTATCGACATTATGGAGGAGCAGAAAAAGGTAACCAAAAAAGGCGGAACTATGCGCTTGGGCTCTTATCCTTGCAAATTGACCAAGGGAACAAAAGGCTATTCCGTTTACGGTACAGCTAACATCAAAGAACGACACCGCCATCGCTTCGAATTCAACAATTCCTACTTAAAAGATTACGAAAAGGCCGGGATGATTGCTTCTGGAATCAACCCTGATTCCGAATTAGTAGAAATGGTAGAATTGAAAGATCATCCGTGGTTTATTGGAGTTCAATTTCATCCAGAATATAAGAGCACAGTAGCCAATCCGCATCCACTTTTTGCAAAGTTTATAGAGGCTGCTTTGAAAGGCTAAATCTTACTGCCTGATTGGTTAGGGTTTGATACTTCAAACCCTAACTTTGCGCCCCAAATAAAAAAGTCGTAATGGACAAGAATTCAGCCATTGGGCTAACGCTCATACTTCTCATTTTCCTAGGGTTCAATTACATGAACATGCCTACGGAGGAAGAGCGTGCCGAGGCAATGCGCATACAAGATTCAATTGCGGTAGTTGAAGAACAAAAAGCTCGATTGAATGAAGCTGCCATTGAAGAAGCTGTTGAAGGCTCAACCACAATACAAGAAGTCGATACTCCAAAAACGCTTGCGAAAGACTCTGCCGCATTAGCAAAATACAAGAGCACATTCGGAGAGTTTGGCGATGCTTCGATGGGCGAAGATGGGACAGTTATCATCGAAAACGATTTGCTGGCAATTACTGTAAATAAGAAAGGCGGGCACCCACTTTCTGTTCAGCTTAAGAAATACCGGACTCATGATTCGCTTCCTCTACTTCTATTCGATGGGGAGAAAAATAGGTTCTCACTAGACTTTTTTGCCAAGAACAATCGCGTTTCCACACAAGAATTATACTTCCAGCCATCTTCCGAAGGCTTTACCGTTAGTGGAGAAAACTCGAAAAGCCTGACCATGCGCCTTCCTGCTGGGCCAGAGCAATACATCGAATACGTATATACGATTACTGGAGATTCCTATCTGGTTGATTTTGACATCAATTTTGTTGGAATGCAAAATGTGATTGAACGTAATGCAACTACACTTGACTTACATTGGAGAAACGACCTTCCACATCAGGAAAAAAGCCTTCAGAATGAGCGCGATAATTCCACGATTTATTACCGTTTTAGCGATGATGAGGTAGATTACATTTCAGAACGCTCAGATGATAAGGAAGAAATTAAGACCGACCTTCAATGGGTTTCTTTCAAGCAACAATTCTTCAGTTCCGTTCTCATAAATAAAAATGGTTGGGAAGGACAATCAGACCTTGAAACAACAAGAGACGAAGAATCAACCACCATAGTTAAAACGTTTGATGCAAAGTTAACTGTGCCTTATGGACACAGGGAGGTTGAAAATGTGGCATTGCAATTCTACTACGGACCAAACCAGTACAACTCTCTTAAAGACCTGGAACTTGGATTGGAAGAATTGGTACCCTTAGGTTGGGGAATCTTTGGCTGGGTAAACCGATTCGCAGTTATCCCAATGTTTAACCTACTCAAAGACACAGGGCTCGGATACGGAATCATCATTCTTATCCTTACTCTGGTTATTAAAATGGTTCTGATGCCATTTACATATAAGGCTTATATGAGCACTGCCAAAATGCGCGTTCTGAAGCCAGAAATTGAACAGATAAATGAAAAGTTTGAAGGCAAGGATGACCCAATGGCAAAGCAGCAAGCCACCATGGCGCTGTATAGCAAAGCAGGTGTAAATCCACTTGGCGGATGCTTGCCAATGCTTTTCCAAATGCCGATTCTGATTGCGCTATTCCGCTTCTTTCCAGCATCCATTGAACTGCGCCAGCAAAGCTTTCTTTGGGCCGATGACCTTAGTAGCTATGACAGTATTTATAATTTACCATTTGACATTCCATTCTATGGCGACCACGTGAGTTTGTTCACGCTCCTTATGACCGTCTCAACCATTATCTATACACGCTCAAACATGAGCATGCAAGCAGGAAATCCTCAGATGGAGCAGATGAAATGGATGATGTACCTGATGCCAGTAATGATGCTTGGTTGGTTCAACAACTACGCATCTGGCCTGAGCTACTATTACTTCCTTGCAAACATGGTCACCTTCGGGCAAAACTTTGCATTTAGAAAATTGGTTGACGATGATGCTATTCACGCTAAACTGCAAGAGAACAAGAAAAAGCCTAAAAAGCAATCTGGTTTTCAAAAACGATTGGAAGACATGGCCAAGCAGCGTGGTTACCAACCGCCAAAGCCAAAGAAGAAAAAATAGTCTGGTAAGGTTTTTGGCTCTTACTGGCTAAACAATCGAAGATGAAAAATCTATTACGTGTATTCTCTCTTTGCAGTATCGTAGTGCTTGCTTTCAGTAGCTGCAAAAGCAATAAAGATGCAATTTCATCTTCACCTCAACCTAAAAACTCCCTTGAGACTTCTGAACAAACCGAACCACAAATGCTGGCTACCATTGAACGGACTGCATGCTACGGACGTTGCCCAATGTACAAGGCTACATTCATGGATAATGGCGAAGTGAAATACGTTGGAAGAGGTTTTGTAGATAAGATAGGAACTTACAAAACACTTATCTCTGCTGAGGAAATCCAGCTTATTAAAAAAAACATCATTGAATATGACTATTTCGGGTTAGACAGTCTGTATCCAACTCCTATTACGGACTTTCCGTCATCTATCACGGAAGTAAATCTGAACGGAAAGAGAAAGAAGGTTATCAACCGAAGAAGTCCGCCAAGCAACCTCAAAGCTTTTGAAAAATTTCTTGACAGTCTGTTGGAAGCAAAGGAATTGGAAAAGGTTTCTGACGAAACGGATTACGAGCCGAGGGCGAAGTAAGCGTTAGATGCTGACTCCTATTTGAGGGTCAGATATAATCCAACTCCAATTCCGTTGGAGGCTGCTCCCATTCTCAGTTCACACACTTCATTGTATCTGAGAATGCCTTTTTTGTATTGACTCTGAGCGATTATACTAGTGGCTACCGCAATTCCAACACCGGCCGCACCCCCAATCAACAATCCAAGCGTCACATTATTGAACTCGCCACCAGCGGCAACGTAACCCAAACTGTATCCAAGCATTCCTCCGCTGGGAAAGCCCAAAATGTATCCCAAAACTTTTAAAGACCGACTGCAACTGACCAGATTGTTCGCTTAATCATCATTCATTGCAAGCATGTCTGCTTTAAGCTGTTTCGATTTTAAGACAGGGTCTCCCTCATAACTCCAAAATTTCAAAGGTCTGCTTGTATTCTTCACCTCAGAACAAGGAGACTGTGCAATTACGTTCGAATAAAAAACGAGATTGAGCAAAATGAGGAGACCCAATCCAACTAGAATCGGCTGGAATAATTTACCCATCTATCTTACTTAAACCATTTACTCTGCTACGGAAACACCGTTTACCAGCGGATAATTGCTAAGGTCGATTTTCATAATATCGAATTTACCATTAGCAGAACCCTTGGTGCTGTAATAAGCAGTTTTTCCATCGGCAGTCAGTGTAAAATCCACTTCATCGCCAGGCGTATTAATTGGGTAGCCCAAGTTCATCGGCTCACTCCAAGAACCATCATCTTGTCTTACAGATTTAAAAATGTCATAACCACCCATATTCTTATGTCCTTTACTGCTGAAGAAAATTGTTTTGCCATCAGCAGCAATAAAAACACCTTTCTCGTCTTCAATCGTATTTACATCTAACAGATTTACAGCCGTTTGCCAACTTGTAGTAGAATTTGCCTTCGACATCCAAATGTCTCCGTTTCCTTTTCCTTTCGGGCGTTCTGAAACGAAGTACATCACTTTTCCATCTGCAGACACCGAAGCGTTGCTATCGAAATAACCGCTATTCACATTCTTACCAAGCGAATACGCCTTTGACCAACGATTTAAACTCATTAGTCGAGCCGCATCAGGAGAACCATCTGCAATTGCATCGCTGGCGCCTCTGTTCATTCTGGTCTTCGATACGAAAATATCTCCAGCATTCTGATTTCTGAAAGTGAACAACTGACGACCGTCAGGCGAAATGCTCAGGTTGGCATCATGACCCTCGGTGTTAATTGAGCCTGGAATTGGTACTGCTGGTGCCCAACCCCCCAGACTATCACTCCAATACGAGATGTAAATATCCTCATGCCAGTCATCATCGCCTTCGTATCGCTTGCCGCCTTCTGTATCCTTTCTTCTAGATGTGAATACCATAATCTTTCCATCAGCAGTTACCGAAGGATGATATTCATGGTTTTCGTCCGTATTAATTCCTTCTCCAGCTGACGTAATCTTCACATCCACAGGATTTGCCATCAACTTAATGGTGGCTTCGCACTTATACTTGAGAATATTTGCTTTTTCGATATCTGCTTTGCCCAATTTATTATTGGACAAATACTTATCTAAATGAATAATGGCGTTCTCTTGGTCTGCAATCATTCGATACGCCAAGCCCATATTATACTCCAATTCCTTATCAATCTCAGCATCTGCTGCCTGCGCCTTCTGTAAGTACACCAAGGTGTTGGGCCCGTCATTTAATCCAATGTAGCATTCGGCCATGCGCCAATTAAGCATGGCATCTGCTTCATGCTCTGTGTACAGCGCACGGTAAATGCGCAATGCACCGTTAAAATCGCCATCGGTTATGCTGGTTTTTGCCTGAAGCATCTTAATCTTATCGGGGCCACCAAGCAACTGGGCTTTAGCAGAAAAATTGGTAGAAAAAATACAGACAACGAGGGCAATAAATGTTATAATTGGTCTCATATGGATATGACTTTCGTCTAAAATTAACAATTCGTCAGACGTTAAAACGATCTGTTAGAACCAGATTTCAACACCTTATAATGACTTACTCAACCAGTCGTAAAAAAGTTTCAGCGCCTGGAGCTTTTTATCATCGAGTTTGTAACTGATTACGCTTTCCACATACCGTACCAAGGTATGCTCATTTCCATCGGCCAAGGAATGAATAGCCTTCGTTTTATTTTTCAGACCGAATTTTAGTGCCGCCCTAAACTCCAAAACAAATTCAGTACTAAGAGGTCGATTACTTACCCAGCAAGCAAATACAAACGGCAGGCCTGTTAATTCCTTCCATTCTTGAGCCAGATCCTTTACTACTGGAAATTTATGAATTAGCGAAAACGCTCTATCCCCAATCACAACCGCGGCAGTCTTACCTTTTATGCTTTGGATAAAATTGGTATCTGCCTGTTTCCACTTTGGCGATATTTTCCAATGTTTTTGAGCTAGCATCTGAACCAACTGCACCGAAGTGCGTGACTGATAATCTAGAATTACTTCCTCAATTTCATTCAAAGGAACTTCGCTAAAGAGGCAAACAGTTTCCACAGCACCATCTGCACCAATGCAGTAATCAGAAATGATGTGCGATTCTTTGAGTTCAGGAATGATGGCAACGGGTACCAGACCAAGGTCAACATCCCCGTTCAACAACTTAGTAGCACAATCAGCGGGGTTGTCTAGCTGTAATTGAATTTTCTCTTTTACCGGGTGATTATTCAACCCGAAAATGAACGGATATGAATTAGCATACGATACGGCCGATACCTTTATTTTCTCTACCACTTGCTCCAAAATTGCGCCTCAAAAATCGCTAATTTCGCGCCTTAACCGACAACACATGGAACTCAATGTTCTTTCGGCCGTTTCGCCAATTGATGGGCGTTACCGAAGACACACCAAATCGCTCTCTAGTTATTTTTCTGAAGCTGCGCTGATTAAGTATCGCGTGCGGGTTGAAATCGAGTACTTTATCCAGCTCTGCGAACTCCCATTGCCACAACTTAAAAATTTTGACCGAACACTTTTTCCAACGTTGCGGAAGATTTATTTGGAAATATCTGAAGCTGATACTGCACGCGTAAAAGAGATTGAGAAAACCACCAATCACGATGTGAAGGCCGTGGAATATCTCATCAAAGAGAAGATGGAAGTGCTTGGAATTGGAGATCAAATGGAATTTATCCACTTCGGTCTTACCAGCCAAGACATAAATAATACGGCTACACCTTTAATGATGAAGGAGGCAACCGAGCAGGTTTATCTTCCGTTGTTGGATGAATTAATTGGAAAACTGAAGTCGTTGGCTACGGACTGGAAAGACATTCCATTATTAGCTAGAACCCACGGACAGCCTGCTTCTCCTACTAGAATGGGAAAAGAGGTTTATGTTTTTGTGGAACGATTAGAGGCCCAGAAAAAGCAATTATTGGCTGTTCCATTCTCAGCAAAATTTGGCGGTGCTACAGGCAACTTCAATGCGCATTTTGTGGCGTATCCAAGCTTGCATTGGGTTGATTTTGGAAACAAATTTGTGAACGAAACGCTTGGTTTGGACCGTTCGCAGACTACTACACAAATTGAGCACTACGATAACATTGCTGCTTGGTGCGATGCGCTTCGTAGAATCAACACTATTGTTCTGGACCTTGACCGCGATGTTTGGACCTACATTTCAAACAACCTTTTCAAGCAGAAAATTAAGCAAGGCGAGGTTGGATCATCGGCTATGCCGCATAAAGTAAACCCGATTGACTTCGAAAATTCCGAAGGAAACATTGGTTTGGCCAATGCGCTTTTTGGTCATTTGGCTGAGAAATTACCCGTGTCTCGTCTTCAACGTGATTTGACAGACAGTACGGTTTTGCGGAACATTGGTGTGCCATTGGGTTACACGCTCATCGCATTCCGCTCTACGCTGCGCGGATTGGAAAAGCTTCTTATTAATGAAGACAACATTCGTAAAGAATTAGAAAATAATTGGGTTGTTGTTGCAGAAGCAATTCAAACAATTTTGAGAAGAGAAGGCTATCCAAAACCTTACGAAGCGCTAAAGGCTTTTAGCCGAACCAATGCTAAGTTAGACGAATCAGCTATGCTTCAGTTTATTGATTCGTTGAGTGTTTCGGAAGGCATAAAAGTTGAGATGCGAGCCATCACACCATTCAATTATACAGGAAGCTCCTTCTAACTCGCCCAAAGGGGAAGAACTGGCGCGTTGATTTGACTTCCCTAGGGACACCCAAGCATCACGCTGCGAATTCCCCTACCCTTCGGGGAGGGGCTAGGGATGAGGCTGTTAGTACTCTCGACTTTTACGCTTTCGCAACCAAACTTTTTGGCCCAGAACTGGCTCTTCTCCTAGGCTAAATTCGTTGTGCTTATACAGGTGCTTCATTTGTATGCCGTATTCCTGAGAAATCCAACGGAGCGTTTCTCCAGAAGCCACAACATGATAACCGTGCTTTCTGTTCTTACTCCGCTTTGGTTGTAAGTAAATTAGCTCGCCTGCAACCAAAGGTGCGCTATTGGGCTTGTCGTTATACTGTAAGATTAGCCGTTTGCGAACCAACGTCAACTGCTCCAGCTTTTGGTAGGTATCGCCTTCTTCAACACGGATGTAGCGTATGTCATTTCGCAAATACATTTGCCGTTGCGAAGTAGAAACAATCGCCTCCTTTGCAGCAGACGTATTGTGTTTGTTCTTTAACTGCTCTCCTTTATCAGCAATTTTAAAGTTGCCCGTGGGTGGAGATTCCATCCTATCGTACTTGGCCAGAGCATTTTCCTCTATAATCTTGATAAGTATAGCCGGATACTTCGGATTAGTAGCATATCCTGCCTTTTTTAAGCCGTGCGCCCAACCTTTGTAATTCGTTTTTCGGAGTTCAAAAAGCGATGCATATCTAGTTCGTCCGCTCAAGAATTCGGAATGATCTCGATAGCTTTCAAAAACTGTTTTGTAAACACGGAAACACTCGCCCTTTGCATCGTCATCCATATAAAACTTTTTGCCTTCCCACATTCCGTGGCATTTAATACCAAAATGATTATTGGCCTTGAGTGATAGCAGGCTGTTTCCGTCTCCACTCTCAAGAATCCCTTGAGCTAAGGTGATGCTTGCAGGAACACCACTAATAAGCATTTCCGCCACAGCAAAAGGAGCATACTGCTCAATATATTGGCTGCGTGTAATCTTCTCAATCGGATTCTTCCAATTACTACTTTGGGCAAAAGCCACAAGTTGCAACGTGATGAATATGTATGAGAGAAAAATGCGCATTAGTCAAATTTAGATGCCGCAATCTGAATAACGTTTAATTCGTGCTTATGTTTTGCACACAGGTGTGTTAACCCAGATTATGCAGTAGAACTTCGTGATGAGGGTTGAAACTACAATAAAATCAAGTGTTTTACGGATTCCAGCATAGCACCGCTATGGTAAAATCCGAAAATACAGCGAAGCGTTTGATTTTGCAGTAGTTTCAAGACGTAATAGATTTTCTACTGCATAATCTGGGTTCATCAGATTAAGCCTTGGTGCTCCATTCCTAACCACCCTTGTAATCCTCCAGTATGTACGGCCAAAATGGTTGTTCCATTTGGAAAGGGCGTATTTCTATACGCCTCTACAGATTGCTTATTCAGAATCATATCATAGATTCCGAACATCATTTTTCCGGTATAAATCGGGTCAAGTGGGATGCCTGTACGTTCCGTAAAACCATTGATAAACTCCAGCAGTTCGGGTTTCATTTTGGCATAACCTCCAAAGTGATAATCGGTTATGAGCTGAAGGTTGAGGCTTGACGGTGCTCGCAGACCCGATTCTTCAATCAATCTTTCTACGTCTTCCGAAAGGAAAGTACCTCCTTTTAGTGCCGGAAACCCCAGTAGAGACGTAATGCTTTGTGTCTCTTTATCAATGGCGGGTTGAGACGATAAGCATCGCGTCTCTTCACCGATAGAAATGGCCAAACCAGCCAACGTGGTTCCTGTTCCTGCCGCACAACAAACAACATCGAATTTTTCCTCTACTTCTGGCAAAATCTCAGCGCAGCCATGTACACCTAAACCGTTAGCACCACCTTCTGGAATGAGAAAAAATCGACCGAAACGCTGTTGCAAAGACACAATGTCTAGCGGCTCATGATTTACCGCAGTATTAGACGTAAAACATCGCGTCTCTACGGAAGTCATTTTTCGGTAATCATCACGTGAAACGAAATGCAATTGCATGTCATTTTCTCTTGCAAATTGTAAAGTGGGATTGGTCGAGTCATCTTCACCACGAATAATTCCGATACTTTCTAAACCTGCCTTTTTACACGCAAATGCCGTGGCAGCAATATGGTTGCTGTACGCTCCACCAAACGTGAGAATAGTATGATGATTCTGCTTAACCGCTTCAGACAAGTTGTACTTCAGTTTTCGCCACTTGTTACCGCTGATGTACTCATGAATCAGATCGTCCCGTTTAATAAGCAAACGAATTCCTGAGCCTTTCAGAAACGGGTCAGTCACTTCCTGAACAGGCGAACCTGCGGGTTTGTACGATTTGGCGTAATCGATGGCATCCATTACGGCAAAGAAAGCCGAAACCGACCAAGCTACAACCCATCACTCCTATTCTTGTTTACTTTGCAAACGTGAACGAGATGGATGATTATTTCGGAAAACCGAAACTTGACCCTGAGGATTTCTACTATTCTGCGGAAGGATACATCGTATTCACGGAAAAGTATTTGCTCAAGCGCGGTTACTGCTGTAAGAATAGCTGTAAGCATTGCCCGTATGGGTTCGATAGGAAAACCGGGCGAATCGAAAAAAAATGATCTACTAACAAGACCTTCAAGGTTTTGAAAACCTTGAAGGTCTTTGCAGGGAAAAGAAAATGAATTTTAAAACAGCTGTTTCAGAAGGAATTCCAAGTCAACTTCCATCTAAAAAGGAACGGGACCCGAAACTTAGTCACGCCCCAAAACGAAAAGATATTCTCAATGCTGATGAGAAGAAATTGGCACTGCGAAATGCCTTGCGCTATTTCCCGCAGGAATGGCATACTGAATTGGCGAAAGAGTTTGCTAATGAACTGAAACAATTTGGCCGCATTTACATGTACCGTTTCATGGCTGAGTATGAAATGTACGCACGGCCAATCTCTGAATATCCTGCCAAATGCCAGCAAGCCGCGGCCATTATGCTGATGATTCAAAACAATTTGAATCCAGCCGTGGCGCAGCATCCACAAGAACTCATTACCTACGGTGGCAACGGGGCCGTCTTTCAGAACTGGGCGCAATATGGCCTTACCATGAAATACCTCTCGGAGATGACCGAAGAACAGACATTGGCGATGTACAGCGGTCACCCAATGGGATTGTATCCAAGTCATAAAGACGCTCCGCGAGTGGTTGTCACCAATGGCATGATGATTCCGAATTACAGCAAACCGGATGACTGGGAGAAATTCAATGCGTTGGGCGTTACGCAATACGGACAGATGACGGCTGGTTCGTACATGTACATTGGTCCGCAAGGAATTGTGCACGGGACCACGATCACGCTCTTGAATGCCAACCGAAAAATTGGAGCGGAGGATAGAACTCCATTGTTCGTGACAAGCGGCCTTGGCGGCATGAGCGGAGCGCAGCCAAAGGCAGGGAACATTGCTAGCGTTGTGACCATTTGTGCCGAAATCAATGCAGTTGCGGCAGAAAAACGTCACTCGCAGGGCTGGGTGGATGAATTGATTCATGATGTGGATCTATGCATTGAAACAGCGCTTGTATTTCAATCCGATGAAAAAGCCCGAAGCATTGCTTTTGTAGGAAACGTGGTGGACCTGTGGGAACGATTGGCCGAAAGGAACATCAAGGTTGATCTGGGTTCTGATCAAACATCGTTGCATAATCCTTGGGCGGGTGGTTATTACCCTGTGGGCTTGAGTTATGAAGAAAGCAATGCGCTAATGGTGAATGAGCCTGAAGAGTTCAAAGTTCAGGTGCGGGAATCGCTGAAACGGCAGGTTCTGGCCATCAACAAATTGGCCGCCAATGGCATGTATTTCTTCGATTATGGAAATGCATTTCTGTTGGAGGCTGGAAGGGCCGGGGCGGATATTTTTGCCCAACCACCCCCACAAGCCTACCCCGACCAACCAGCCCCACCCCAACCCTCCCCCAAGGGGAGGGAGTTGCGCTCCGAGCAAACTTCATCTATGATCTCCGATCAAGGTGCTGCGAATTCCCCTTCCGCCTTAGGCGGAGAGAGGGTCAGGGGTGGGGCTTGCTCCCCTCCTTTGGAGGGGTTGGGGGAGGCTGGTGGGGCTTTCCGCTACCCAAGCTACGTGCAAGACATCATGGGGCCCATGTGTTTCGATTTCGGTTTCGGGCCGTTCCGTTGGGTGTGCGCTTCTGGAAAGGAAGAAGACTTGCAAACAACCGACACCATTGCTGCCCAAGTAATTGAGGAAATGCTTTTGAGCGCGCCATCAGAGATCCGAGGGCAACTGCAGGACAACCTGCTGTGGGTTCGCGAAGCGCAACAAAACAAGCTCGTTGTTGGTTCTCAAGCGCGTATTCTATATGCCGATGCCGAAGGACGAATTAAGATTGCCACCGCTTTCAATAAAGCCATTAAAGAAGGAAAGATCGGGCCGATAGTTCTTGGTCGAGATCACCACGATGTTTCGGGAACGGATTCACCTTACCGCGAAACATCAAACATTTACGATGGCTCTCAATTCACAGCCGATATGGCCATTCAAAATTTTGTGGGCGATGCCTTTCGCGGAGCAACTTGGATTAGCCTTCACAACGGTGGTGGTGTTGGCTGGGGCGAAGTAATTAACGGTGGTTTCGGAATGCTGTTGGATGGCTCTGAAGATGCTGAAAGGCGTTTGAAAATGATGCTTCATTGGGATGTGAACAACGGCATTTCGCGCAGAAGCTGGGCCCGGAATGAAGGCGCTGTTTCGGCCATCAAGCGTGCAATGAAAGCTGAGCCGAACTTGAAGGTGACCTTACCTAACTTGGTTGACGATGCGCTGCTGGATAATCTCAACCTTGCCTGATTGAAAGACCTCCGAGGTTTTGAAAACCTCGAAGGTCCGGTTTAGAGGCAATTAGCTGATTCCATCATAATAATCGAGTGGAGAACCATCCAGGGGCATCATCTCACTATTGCAGGTACGTTGAAAGAAGGGGCATAAAAAACGAAACCCGGAAGTTTGACTTGCGTCAGGGACAACCGGGAATAAGATGAATCAAATGTACTATTATTACATGTACAAACCAAAAACGGTTCAATAGAATGCAGTATGCTGAATTTGAAAATATCATGTCTCAAGCGAGAATGAGCCGTTATCTGCAGGCCTGTGATAACGACAGTCGAACCGCAATGACGCTGTACCGCAAAAATCTAAAACTCTCACAAGAACTATTTACGGTTATAAGCTGCTTTGAAATTGCTCTACGAAACCAGATTGACCAGCACTATTCCAAGTTATATGGAAACCATTGGCTGAGAAATGCATCCTCACAGGGAGGAATGTTCGACAATCGAAGATGCCGTATAACTTCCCGAACGATCAGGGAGGAAATTGACAAACTGAATCACCATTATGCACATTCAAGGCTGGTGGCAACTTTAGGTTTCGGCTTTTGGAGATACATGTTCTCAGCTCATCAGTTCAGAGCGGCAGGCCAGAACCTTCTGCAGATATTCCCTGCACGGCCAACGAGTACTCCTCAGCGGCAGTACAATTCATCATACATTTTCAATCAGCTCAAACAGATAAATGATATTCGGAATCGAATAGCTCATCACGAGCCGATCTGTTTTACTCCAAAACAGCCTGTTAAGAACACCACCTATGCAAGGCAGCATCATGCGTTACTGTTGCAGCTTTTTCAGTGGATGTCCATTAATGAGGCGTCATTGCTGTACGGGCTTGATCATATTCATAGCGTCTGTAACGATATTGATGCCCTGTGAACAACCAGAAAAAAAACCTCCACGGCCATGGGCCACGTTGCTGCGCGCCACCCTTCCTGGTCAGGCCGATAACGCAGTTGACCGCTTGGTGGAACACATTGCTGCATCCGCACTTTCGCAATGAACAGGCATTGAGATGAAATGCGCCCTGCTCATAATCGGAACCCTCATTGTTCTGTTCAGAACGGATGTTTCTGGTCAGACACAGGAAACTCCGTTCAATCAGCAAACAGAACATCGGGTCGGTGTCGGTTTTGCCATTACTGGTTTCAGTTCCAATTTCACGTATTTTGTTTCTCCACATTACGCGTTCCGCTACCATCGGCATTGGTTCGGGCTCACGCCATTTTACGGTAGGCTGGATGCCTTGGCAAACCAGCAGGATATTGGTGTTGGCATTGATTATCGCCTCTATCCGTTCAAAAATTGGAACTCCACCCTTCTCTATTTTCCTGTTGGCGTGCATTACAATTACAAATGGACAGACCGAGGCGAGCAGACGGCCATGTTCTACAAGGCAGGTTTCGGTGTAGAGGCAATTCTTGGCAAGCGGTTCTCGCTTTCGCTCGATGCCAGTTTCGGTGTCGGTCAAACACTTTCCTCCAAGATTGAAGTTGCAGAGGCTGCTGCTTTCCGTTCCAGCAGCAGGCTGAACTACTATTTCATCCCCGTCATCCGCATATCCTACGGCCTGTGAGCAACCATATCTCCAAGAAGAAGCATTTCATTCCCATCATTCCCTCACTCAGAAAGTATCTGAAAAAGGAAGGAAGGGAGATGAAATTCGGGCTGGTGTATGACGATCTGCTGGAGCATCAGCTTGCCACTCCGCTGCTCGACAAAAAAGGACAGGACACGCTTTGGGAAACGGTGTTTTACGAACCTGTGCGCACGGAAGCACTTTACAGGTCGCTCACCTATATATATGTAATGCTGAAGAATGAGGGCGATTTCAGCTCGCAGGAACATCTGGGCGTGGATCGCATCGACTATTGTTCGTTCGGCAATTCAAACCCGTTCCGCATCCGCATCGTGAACAAATTCAACGACAACTACGATTACTTCTACATTAAAACGGCCGATGCTTCTCGTGTTTACGGATTGGAGCTGGAGCACCTGCTTTCCCCTAATCGCATCAGTTATTATGTTGATGATGATACGTTGATTGAGGAGCACATTGCTGGCATCCCGGGCGACATGTTCATCAGCACAATGATGCTGACCAAGCATACCAACAAAGTTCGACTTGCCAAGGAGTTTGTAAAGTTCAACGAGCGGTGTTTTGTGCGCCTCTTGGGCGATATGCGCAGCTATAATTATGTGCTGGACATCACGCCCGATTTTGACGATGTGCAGTACCGCATCCGCGCCATCGACTTTGACCAGCAATGCTACGAGGGCCGCAAGAACCTGTACCTGCCACAGTATTTCAAGGAGAATTACCCGCTGGTTGAGTTGGGAATGGAACTCATCAACGATAGAACGGTGAAGCAATATCAGGCGGAAGAGCGTTCTTTAATTGCTCGGAGATTGATAGCCACGCGTTACCGCACAAAAGACCTTATCGATTGTATGCAAGAGGACAATATTTCAACCCCTGAGAAGGTGAAACAGCTACGCGAAGACCTCGCGAAGCACCACGGGAATCCGGGCTTTCTGGAATTGGACAACATGGGCGAGATCCTCAAACTTCAGCTGAAGGCCACCCTCGCCCAGCATATCAGGAAGGTGAGGAATATCTGAGCGGGATCAACCGATCTGCAGCAATGCTTCGGCAGGAGTGAGAACAGGCAGCGCACTTTTCCTGAAGTCTTTCGTGTTTCTGGTAACAATGGCCTCCACCTTCTTTTCAGCACGCGCGCATTCGTGCTGAAGCGAGTCTTCGTAATCGGTGAATTCGGAACGCATGGCCGATCTGACATCTGAGGCTGAAACTGGAATTATCTTGGTGAGCTGGTCGAGCCAATCGATGATTTCCAGCATTCTTTCATGTGAATGGGTCTTCCGCGACAAATAATAGATATCCTTGATGGAAAGAGCTGATATATACAGATGCAACTGTCCGTTCTCTGAGGCTTTGAACACAGAAACAGCCTCTACATTGAACGGTTTACGGTCTAGTATCAGATCTATCAGCACATTCGTATCAATGAACAGATGCTTCATTTTAACCGCTCATATTTCTTCATCATTTCCTCCGCAACAATCTCCCTGTAATCACGGTCATCATCCAATTTTATTGATCCACGCAACTTATCGGTAATGGATGGTTCCTTCTTAGCCATTCTGTCTTTCTTCTTCCTGTTCGACATCAGCAGCAGATGGGTCTCAATGATCTGTGAGAGACTGATGCCGCTTTCTCTGGCAACTTCCTTGGCAGTTGCAATAATGTTCTCGTCTATCGATAATGTGAGCTTCGCTTTCATCACGTATTAATTTGCTGCTAAAGATACGTGATGTTTTTATGCTGAGCAAAAATCAAGCACAACATTGGTATCAACGTACAGATGTTTCACTTGCCGTACTTCTCTTCCAGCATTTCCGCTCGCAGCTCCTTGTAGCTTTTTTCGGGATCCAGTTTGGCCACGCCCCTCAGCCTACGGACTTGAGGGGAAATGACCACATCATTTCTGTTCTTCGTTCTTTTCGTCAAGACCATCTTCAACTGGTTCTCAATAACATTGGACAGGCTGGTTCCGCTTTCCTTGGCAAGCTGCTTGGCGGCCTCCACGATACTTTCTTCAATCGATAAGGTGAGCTTCGTTTTCATCACGTATGATGTTTAAGGTAAAGGTACGTACAGATTATAACGTGACCCACCAAATCAACTTCAGCACAACTGCCCTATTCGTTACAGACAAGGTTTGGTCGTAATTGTCTGTATAAACCAAATACAAGTCAGACATGGGTTTGAAACGCCACTGGAAACGGGCGTTGATGTTGAAATTATCTGCCTGGGTATTGTACTGGAAGAATGTGGTTAGGAAAACACTTCGTGTGAACGAGAACTCGAATTTTGGGCCAATCAGATGAAGACTTCCTTTTCTTCCGTTTGGAAGCCATATTTGGTTTTGTTCGTATGCTACAGACAGTATAGCAAAAGGCTGCGCACGATAACCGAATGTGATATTAGAGGTAAACTTGGTTCCAGAATAATACGAGCCCACATTTGCTGAGGCAGAACCGGTGAGCCGTTTTCTCACGTTTGTTTTATAAAACAGATACCCATCTCGGTAATTATATCCTCCCTTAGAAATAGGGGTTTGATTTGTGAAAGTTACATCTGTATTGTAAAACAGCTTCGTGAAATACTCATTGTAGCCTGCTTCTAAATAGGATGTATTCGTGAATTTGACTTTGTATGCTAGGTAAATCTTTCGGTCTGTTTCAGAGAAATTCTCATCAAAGAATCCATCATAATAAATGGTTGGCCCATGCCAGTTTACCACATTCCCATTTTTAGGGAAAAACTTGTAGCTAAAACTCGGTTCCAATCTCCAATAACTGTTTTTCTCAATTTTTTGAGTTTCCTGGTTAAACCGAGAAAGCCTAGGTATAAAACCTACTTCAGCGGTGTAGTTCTTGTTCACATACTCATGATTCCATTGTGCAGTAACGTTGGCAGAATTGTACATGAGCCACGTGGCATTTGCCCCCACAAAGGCCTTGTCGTTGGGAGAGAACGAATGATGATAGAATGCTTTTCCGCCCCATTTTCCATTTGCAGAAGCCAAGTCAAAATCTAGCCCGAGCAGTCGATTGTAGTCAGACCATGCTGGCTTGAAATTGTCAAACGCCTGCTTGTTAACGAAAATCATCCCAATATTAGAGCGCTTGAATACCCTTCTTTGAACTGCTGCTACGGTAAAGTTCTGCGATTGGGTTTCCTGTGGTACTCCTCCTTCGGTCTGAATGCTCATGAAGCCAATGCGCCAGTTCTGATTCACCTTTCCGCTTAATCGGAATCCTCCCAAAATTGGCACTGGCTGCCCATTTTCCAACCCGATACGTCTGCTAAAAAATGGCCTAATCCGGCTGAAACCGAAGCGTGCAAACAAATCGCTGTTCTCAATAAAGAACTGCCGCTGCTCTGGAAAAAAGAGCGAAAACCGCGTAAGGTTCGTCAGCTGCCTGTCAACTTCTACCTGCGAGAAATCGGGGCGGATTGTAAGATCGAGATTGAGCGATGAGGTGATGGCAATTTTGGCATCCAACCCCAAGTTCCAAGGCACTTTGGTTTTCTTTTCTACCTCATAATCGTGGTTTACGCCTACAATTCCGTACGGAATAAGCGAGATATTTGCGCCTGCTTTTTTAGGTGGGGCATCCCAAATGAGTTTTCCCGTATAAGCCAAATTGGCCACATTCTGACCACGCTGCACCCAACTCCACGTACTGCTTTCGTTTTGTTTGAGGTCGTTACGGGCAAAATTGATTCCCCATTCCGAAATATCTGATTTATACCGAATGGATTTAAACGGAATTTTCATCTCCACAACCCACTTTCCGTTTTCAATCTTTACCTCGCTGAACCAGCGATTATCCCAAGCGGTTGTAACCCCGAAACCACCTCCATTCTCCAATGTTCCTTCGCGTTGAACACCCAACGGATTAACCGAAAAACTGAAGCCATTGGCACCATCGTCAAATGGGTCGATAAAAATGGCAAAGGCGTCACTCACAGGGAAAGAGAAATCTCGCTTTAGCGATTGAATCACATATTTCCCATCCACATCATCATAGCAAATGGCGGCTACGTAAAGGTTCTTGTCATCATAGGTTAGCATCACCTCGGTAGAAGTTACAGCAAGAGAGCTATCGAACGGGAAAGTCTGCTGGAAATCGCGAGCTACATCAGCGGCTTGCCAATCCGCTTCATGCAACTTACCATCAAGCGTGATTTTACCCTTCGCTTTTTGGATGCGCATCATGCGCACATCCTGCGCTTGGAGGAGAAACGGAAAAAGGAGGAGTAAAATAATGGCAATTCGCCTCATGGCCCGCAAAACTAAACTCCTAAACTCTCCTTTGGCAGAAATCTGTATTTAAAAATCGTAAAACGGGCTTGTAAGACAATTCAACCCGCAGCACCTAAGTGCTTTCGGTAGCGAGATACTCAATTAATGTGGTGTTCCAAGTTTAGATTCCAAATGGCGCTCCACCATCATGGTCAGGACAATGTCAGGTTTTTCATTTTCAATGATTTGGGTATCGAAGGTGGTGTCCCAAATAAGCACGGACTCTCCAAAAGACTCTCTAATAAATTCAACCATCGCACCGCAAAATGAATCTCTAAACACAAGTATTTTAAGGGGCTTACGCGCGTTATGGTATCGTTTTTCATAATCTCTATTGAAATCATCAACAATTTCAACTTCATCTGGTCTATACACCCGTTTTTGAAAGACTGCGTGCGGTTCGGTTTTATTTCTCAGGAGAAATTGATATTCATTGTTGGACTTCCGAATTTGACGTATTAAATCATTTTGCAAACCAACTATTGAGTCTATTGAATAATTATCAAGTGGAACAGGAACGACCTCTTCGAAATCAGCATGAATTCTGCTCATCAATTTTTCATAGGCAAAGTAAGCACCAATCGGATTCCAATGCGTATCGACCTTCCTATAAAGTTTGGACAGGTTTTTCTTTTTTATCAGAGTTGGTGCTAGGTCAATGTAATTTACGGTTGGTGGCAACGACTGATTAATCAATTCTCTTAGAGAGGCGTTTCCATAATTTTGAATTGGTAAATTCTCTCCGTAGATGCTCAATTTGTTTGGAGCCACCGCAAAATAATATGCAATCTCTCGCTCTGCACACCAATTGGCTTGTCGTTCGATTTCTCTAGAAACTGACTCAACTGTTTCCGAATTGTAGTTCCTGAATCCTACTGATGATCTGATGTAATCATTGTGCCAACTACCGCAAAACAGCATCTCATTTTTTCCTTCAACAACCTTATGGGGCATGGGTTCTGTATCAAATATTTCTGTGAATATCCAAACGTATTTGTCAAACAAATCGTACTTAAAAGGAATGTGTTCGGTGAAATACCGATCTATTTCGTACTTGTAATCTATAAAAGAGACGTATACATCTCTTGCCCATGAGGGGGACGGGCTAAAATTCTGAGTCCAATCTAAGTCCAGTACCGGCCTGACCATTTTTTCAGCACCTGGGAAATAGCTGTTGTATTCGTCTTTGCCTATTAGAAACAGCACGAACGGTGCACCAAGTATCAATACGAAGCTTAAGATTAAAAACGAATCTATGGTCTTTTTACCCATCAAAATCTGAAGTAAATGAATGGATTATAGGAGTCTGCGGCCACAAACGTCAGCGTTAATATAAATAGCAATAATAAGGCTCCGTACTCAAGGGCTTTAGCTGTTGTTGAACCAACGTAAACGCTTACTCTCCGCTGTATAAAATTGTAGGACGGCATGGCGAAAAAACAGCCAGCCAATCCAGCAGTTAGAACCAGCCGATTATCATTAAAAAACCCAAGATATTCGTTTGCAGGAATGTATCCTGAATTATAACTAAACATGGTGTTCAGGTATCCCAAGGCTATCTCTAGGTTATCGGCACGAAAAAACACCCAACCAACTACCACCATAAGTAAAACGTAAATATGGCGCACTATTCCCGGAAGCTTCTTAAGAAGAAGTCCCCCACCAGCCCTCTCAAAAATTAAAAACGTCCCATGAAAAAGGCCCCAAAACACAAAATTCCAGCTTGCGCCATGCCAAAGCCCAGTTACTGCAAAAACTACCACTAGATTTACATAGGTTCGAGTGTTTCCAGATCGATTTCCTCCAAGCGAGATATATAGGTAATCGCGAAACCAAGTGGATAGAGAAATGTGCCACCTTCTCCAAAAATCTTGAACGCTTTTGGCTACGTACGGGTAATTGAAGTTTTCAAGAAAATTAAAACCAAGCATTCTTCCTAGCCCGATTGCCATATCGGAATACCCAGAAAAATCGAAATAAATTTGAAGGGAATAAGCGAGGATTCCTATCCACGCCCAGCCAGTTGAAACCTCTGTAGGACTGAACTCAAAGACCATATCTACCACCTGAGCGCAGGAATTGGCTATAAGCATTTTCTTGGCCAGCCCCGTCACAAATCTTCTCACACCCACAGAGAAACCATCGACCGTAATTGTCCGTGATTTAAGCTGCGCTTGAATTGTTGAATAACGAACAATTGGACCCGCAACCAATTGCGGAAACATCGTGACATAAGCACCAAACTCTATGAAGTTTCTGGAAGCCTTGACGTTTCCGCGATACACATCGATTGAATATGAAAGTGTCTGAAACGTGTAGAAACTGATTCCGATTGGTAGTGCTATTTGCGGAACGGAATGATAAACAGGGCCTGCTATTTCGAAAAAATCTAGTAACGTATGGAAATTTTCGAACGCGAAGTTGAAGTATTTAAAAATGCCGAGAAGTGAGAGATTCACAAATACAGACAACCCTAAGCCCAGCTTTCTCCAGCCCCTATCGATTATTTGCCCACAACCGAAATCCATCACGGTTGAGAACAACATTACTAGGACAATCTTATCCTCACCCCAGGTGTAAAAAAAGAGGCTTGCCATAAAAAGCAAGAAGTTCTTGAACGACTTAGGAAAACAAAAGTATAGGACCAGAAAACCTGGAAGAAACAGGAATAGAAAGACTGGGTGACTAAAAAGCATCTACTATCTGAGAAGGAAATTTGATTCAACTAATGTACTATCCATACTTTATTTCACTTGTCCAATACTCCAAACCCAATCTCCTTATGAGAAAGTATTGTGACTAGCTGCAATTCAAATTTAGCCTCTTAGAACCGCCCCAACCTCTCTTTCAAAACGTTGCTGCAAACGCCCCATGGTTTTATCAATGACCTTATCGTTAAGGGTTGAATTTGCATCCTGAAGAATGAAACTTAGCGCATACGAACGCTTTCCTTCTGGAACGCCTTTTCCTTCGTACACATCAAACAAATCAACCATTTTCAAAAGCTTTCTTTCGGTTTGATAAGCCAGTTCTTCGAGCTTGCCATATTTAACTGATTTATCAACCAAAAGCGCAAGGTCTCTTCTTACAGAAGGGTACTTTGGTAATTCGGTAACTTCAAACTCATTAAGAGCTGAAAGTTTCAGCATTCTGTTCCAATCGAAATCAGCGAAAAAGACTTCTTGCTCAATATCAAACGATTCCAAAATATTGGAATTCACACTCCCGAAATTGACGAGCAACTGTCCGTCTTTCGTTCTAAATTCCATCCCATAATAGAAGACCTTCGTATCAGAAACATCTTGCAGTTGCGCCTGAATTCCTAATCGGTTAAGAATAGACTTTACAGCTCCGTGAATGTGATAGAAAGTAGCATCACCCGTGGCCGCATTCCAACGCTCTTTCTGCCATCTTCCAGTCATAAACAGGCCTAAGGCTGAATGCTCTTCGTAAGGCCATTTTTCTTTCTCAGACATACCATAAAGATTACCGAATTCGTAGAACTTACAATTCTGATTTTGATGACGAATGTTGCGCGAAAGACTTTCCAATCCACCGAAAAGCAAGGTTTGACGCATAGCGTTCAAATCGTTACTCAATGGGTTCAGAATCTCAACCTTCGACTTTCCTATTTCCGCAAAATGCGCATCCATGTAAGCCGCTTTGGTCAGCGAGTTGTTCATGATCTCGTTGAAGCCTTGCGCTGTCAATGCATCCGAAACTAGGTTACGAATTTGCTCTGGGCTTTTCTTGTCTGAATCAATTAACGGTACGCGCAATTGGCCGCTTCCGACTATACGACCGTAACCATAAACGCGTAGCACTTCCTCAATCACATCTGCCTCGCGAGTCACATCATTCTTGAACGATGGAACAGACAGTTTTAGGCCTTCATCGTTCTTCTTCTCTACATAAATCCCCAAGTCATCTAGGATAGAAAGCACGGTTTCCTTCGGAATGTCTTGTCCAATTAATCTATTGATGTTGGCAAACTTCACTTCCACTTTTTGGTGTGCAATTGGATTTGGGTAGATGTCGGTAATGACAGACAGTTTTCCTCCGGCCAATTCTTGAATAAGAAGCGCAGCTCTCTTTGCAGCTAACACAACTGTTTCTGGGTCAATACCTCGTTCAAACCGGAACGATGCATCGGTATTCAATCCATGTCTTTTTGCAGCTTTCCTGATAGAAACTGGATTGAAGTAAGCACTTTCTAAGAATACATTCCTTGTGCTTTCGGTCACTCCTGAACTCAACCCACCAAAAACACCTGCAATGCACATGCCATCAGTAGCATTGCAAATCATCAGGTCATTCTCGTTCAGATCTCTTTCCACTTCGTCCAACGTGGTGAATTTTTCTCCCTTCTTAGCTGTTCGAACCACAACCTTGTTGTCTCTGATTTTATCGGCATCAAACGCATGCAGCGGTTGTCCCATTTCGTGCAGCACAAAATTGGTGACATCCACCACATTATTGATTGGATGCGAACCAATGGCTTTCAATCTATTCTGCAACCAGGCTGGCGAAGGTTTCACTTCAATTCCTTGAATGTAAAGTCCAACGTATCGCGGAGCGGCTTCGGTATCCTGAACATCAATCGCAATCGGGTTTTCCTTTAGGTCGGCTGAATAAGCCATTACATCTGGCCATTCCAATTTCAGGTTTTCGTGACCGCCTTTTATTTCTCGGATAACAGCCCGAAGATCACGCGCCACGCCAATATGGCTCATGGCATCGGCACGGTTTGGTGTTAAACCAATTTCAATTGTAAAATCATTCTCAATATCGAAGTATTCCGATGCAGGAGTTCCAACTTTCACATCAGCGGGCAATACCATAATTCCATCGTGCCCTGCGCCTAGACCAATCTCATCCTCGGCACAGATCATTCCTTCGGAAACCTGCCCTCGAATCTTCGATTTTTTGATTTTAAACGGCTCTCCTTCCTCGGGATAAAGCATGATTCCGACCGTTGCCACAACCACTTTCTGACCTGCTTCTACATTTGGTGCGCCACAAACAATCGGTAATGGCTCATCGGTTCCCACATTCACCATGGTGCAGTTCAAACGATCTGCGTCAGGATGCTTTTCCTTGCTCAATACCTCACCAATTACCAATCCTTCCAATCCACCTTCAACGGAAGAAAATGGAATCACTTTCTCAACCTCAAGTCCACAACCAGTAAGGAGTTCAGAAGCTTCGTTTACGTCAATATCAACCTTAAGATATTCTTTCAGCCAATTGTAAGAAATGTTCATGCGTTTGCGTTTGAGCCGCGAATTTAAGGTTTGTGAACCTGAAAGAAAGCCTTTCCGATTATCGATAAATCGGGTTACTCACGGTCGAAGCAATTACATTTGTGGCAATGGCCGAAATCGGGACTGACATAGAGAAAGCTGCGAGCCTGTTGAGGCGAGGAAAGTTGGTGGCAATTCCCACCGAAACCGTTTATGGTCTGGCGGGAGATGCATTCAACGAAGCAGCTGTTCTAAGTATTTTCGAGGCAAAGAATCGACCTCAATTCGATCCGCTTATCGTGCATAGTTCTGGCATTGAATGGGTTAAGGAGCATGTTGCCGAAATCCCGCAGATTGCCAGAAGGCTAATGGATGAATTTTGGCCTGGCCCGATGACCTTGGTGCTTCCCAAAAAGGACATTGTGCCCGACCTAGTAACATCAGGTTTGGATAATGTGGCGGTTAGGGTTCCATCGCATCCAATGACCCAAAAACTACTTCATAAGATTGATTTTCCGTTAGCCGCGCCAAGCGCAAACCCGTTCGGATATGTGAGCCCCACTACGGCACAACACGTGAATGATCAGCTTGGCGACAAGATTGACTACATATTGGATGGTGGACCAACCAAAGTTGGGTTGGAAAGCACCATTATTGGTTTTGAAGATGGCAAACCCATTGTTTACCGGCTAGGAGGTTTGAGCATTGAGGTGATTGAAGATTTAATCGGTTCTGTTGAGGTAACACTCAATCAATCTTCAGACCCCAAAGCACCTGGAATGCTGAAAAGTCATTACGCTCCAGGAAAGCCATTGTACTTCGGAAACCCAGGTGAAATGATTACCGAATTTGAAGGTAAAAGAATCGGTTTTCTTGGGTTCATGACTCGTTTGGAATTCCTTCCGCCTGACAGGCAACTCATTCTTTCTCCTCATGGCGATCTTCATGAAGCAGCTGTAAACCTGTTTGCTTTCATGCGCGAATTTGAAAAATTTCCAGTTGATTTAATCTTGGCAGAGCGTCTTCCAGAAATCGGTTTGGGGAAGGCGATTAACGATAGATTGAGACGGGCAGCCGTGAACTCGTAGTGGCGTATTACGCATGTAAGGAATACCCAAAAATGAGACGCTTCGTTCCTCAGCGAAGCAACTAGAAAAATCGGTAGATAACCGTTTGTTTCCCTGAGGAACGAAGGGTCTCTTGCTTATTTAACGAGAAGCTTGCTTCCTTAGCATGACTACAGAACACCCCTACGAAACTCTGGCCCAATTCGGGCGGTCTTTCATCTCCTTTATAAGATAATGCTTAGTGAGAGCATTTTCGCGTTTCCCCAACTTAGGATCAGCAGACAACAAGTCGATGGCGGCACTTCTGGCCGCTTGTAGTATTTGACCATCCTTACTCAAATTGGAGATTTTAAAAATAGGCTGACCACTTTGCTGCGTTCCTTGAATATCTCCCGGACCTCGCAGTTTCATATCTACCTCCGCAATTTCAAAACCATCGTTAGTGCGCACCATCGTTTCCATACGTGTTCGTGCTTCTTGTCCGAGTGCGTAACCGGTCATTAGAATACAATAACTCTGTTCCGCCCCTCTTCCTACTCTTCCGCGCAGCTGATGCAATTGCGAAAGACCAAATCGCTCAGCGCTTTCAATCACCATCAAAGAAGCATTTGGCACATCAACACCCACTTCAATCACCGTGGTTGACACCAAAATCTGCGTTTTCCCGTCTTTGAAACGCTGCATTTCATATTCTTTGTCCTGCGGTTTCATCTTCCCGTTCAATACGCCAATCTGATACTGCGGCTGTGGAAATTCCCGTACTATGGATTCGTATCCATCGGTTAAATCCTTGTAATCCATATTCTCACTCTCATCAATCAGTGGATAAACCACATAAACCTGTCTTCCCAAAGCGATTTCCTGCTTCATAAAGTCGAAAATCTTCTGGCGAGCAGCATCAAAGCGATGCAACGTTTTTATCGGCTTTCTTCCTGGAGGAAGCTCATCAATCACCGATGTGTCCAGATCGCCATAAACCGTCATGGCGAGGGTACGTGGAATAGGCGTTGCGGTCATAATAAGCATGTGCGGCACTTCGCCATCGCTGCCTTTTAGCCACAGTTTGGCGCGCTGCTGCACCCCGAAACGATGCTGTTCATCCACTATTACCAAACCAAGTTTCTGAAACTGCACCACATCCTCTATGAGTGCGTGCGTTCCAATAAGAATATGAATCTCACCGCTTCGGAGTTGCTCATGTAGGATTTTCCTGTCAGCAGTTTTCGTAGAACCCGTGAGTAATGCAATATGTAAGTTGAGTTTCTTGAGAAGCTCCGAAATAGTTTTGAAATGCTGCTCCGCGAGGATTTCTGTTGGCGCCATGAAAGCAGCTTGATAGCCATTATCTACTGCCAACAACATGGCCATCAAGGCTACAATGGTCTTTCCGCTACCGACATCTCCTTGTATCAATCGACTCATCTGCTTGCCAGAACCAAGGTCGTGGCGGATCTCACGGATAACACGCTTTTGCGCATTGGTAAGTTCAAAAGGAAGGCATTCCGAATAAAAACGGTTCGTCATTTCGCCCACTTCTGAGAAGACCGCGCCTTGGAATTTGTTCTGATTGATGAGTTTCAGTTTTAGCAGACGGAGCTGAATAAAGAACAACTCATCAAATTTCAGTCTGAAAAGTGCTTTTTGCAGCGTGTCATTGTCCTTCGGAAAATGAACGTTGACAAATGCCTCTTCTCTCCCAATGAGGTTGTTCTTTTCTCTGAACCCCGCACCATAAAGCTCTGCAACATGCCCTTGGCCTTTGAGCTGAGAAACGAGGGTATTCATCAACCGTCCGATGGTTTTTGTATCGAGATTCTTGGCCTTGGCCTTTTCTGTTGATGGGTAAACCGCCTGCAAAGCGGTGGATACCTTTTTCTCTCTGGAGTCGGTTGTCTCAAACTCCGGATGCACCATATTGTACTTCCCCTTGAAATTGCTAGGCTTGCCAAAAACCACGTAATCAACTCCCGTTTTGAGATTAGGCTGCACCCACTTAATTCCTTTAAACCAGACGAGCTCTAGTACGCCCGTGCCATCGGTGAATTCAGCCACTAGTCGCATTCCTCTTCCCTGTCCCACAAGGCGCACAGTATTTATCCTTCCGCGCAGCTGAATGTCGGTTTCGGTGCTGGCAATGCTATTGATGTGATGGAATTGGGTCTTATCCACATACCGGAAGGGATAATGCTGAAGCAAATCCCCGTAGGTTTTAATGTGAAATTCATCGCGCAGCAATTTGGCGCGCTCGGTGCCAACGCCAGTTAGATAGTCGATGGAAGTTTCGAGAAACGGTTTCACGGAAATGGTTGCGAATTACGAATAAGAAACGAATATACGAATGGGGGTAGGGTAAAATTGATTTAATGAGACCTTCGTACCTCAGGGTCTCTGTTTATTTTCGAATATTCCCAGAAAGGGAATCGGTTAAACACGCAGACATGGGAAAACCGTGGGCAGCCCTTTAATCAAGAAATAAGCCAATCTTTTTGCCGAGACGGCAAGGAAACCGAACTCACGAGCGAAGACGCTCGCGAGAGCAGAGAGAGTGGTCAACTTTCAAAAAATTGACGACTCTAAACTGGACTCACGAGAGCCGAAAAAAACTCATCATGCTAACGAGTACGGTTTTACGCACGTATTCCCATCTTTGCACCATGCGAGTTGTAAATTATACCGAGTTCAGGCTGAACCTCAAAAAGTTCCTTGACCTTGTGGTGGATGATGTGCAGGAACTCATTATCAAACGAAAGAACAACAAGAACCTTGTGCTCATTTCCTTGGATGAATACAATTCACTGAAGGAAACGCAGTATCTGCTTTCGGGGAAAAATCGCGATTATCTGTTGAGCTCCATTAAGCAGGCAGAAGGATTGACTTTGGATTGATGTAGCAAATGACAGTTTGAAGTGGATGCCTTAGAATCATATTCTCCTATGTTGGCGATTCCGAAGCGGATTTAGTCGCTGTATCAGAAATATTTCGAGAGCCGCGGCCAAATACGCATCCTCTGGGTCAAATCCGATTGTTCTAATCACATCTATCTCCTTCCAATTCTCTGTAGGCGCATATCTGGTGTTTCGATCTTTATCTTTATTCAAACACCAATACCGCTTAGTTCTGTATCCAATACCATTATTCTCATATCTCTCTGTGCCTTTTCCTATACCAATTCCGATATAAACCACCTGAGCTTTGCTGAACAGCGCATAGCAACCTTGGTTATTATGATTTGGAAGTTCTCCATCAAAACTCCAATCTTTTGACCATATAGGCGGATTCTTCCCCCTCCAATGAAGTTCAAAAAATGATTCTGTACACGCAATCAAATCCTCATCAGTAATCATTCGAACCTCTTGATGTTTAAAAAACAGATTTTATTGCCATCCACCAACGCACAGAAATCTATCTTGTCGCCAGCATAATCGTTGTAATAAAAAAACACGTCCTTATTTCCATCTGGATTGATACACTCCCATAGTATCACGTGACTACCCGTTGAGCTAGCCGTATATGAAACACTATCCAGAGGAAGTTCCCAATTGTAATTTTTGGACGCAATCTTAGCGATTACATTTGACAAGAGATCAATCTCCAACATAATCGGTTCGCCCCCTTCGCTCTCCACTCCATTAAAGGAAATCTCTCTTGTGTAGTATTGCCAATTTTGACTTTGAACTTCACTAACTCCATAGATGAGTGCGAAAATCAACAGTATCTTTTTCATGTCCTATTAGAGGATGCTGAATTCAAGTTATTAATACGAACATAACAAAAAACCGCAGCAGAATGGTTGCGAATTACGAATAAGAAACGAATATACGAATGGGGGTAGGGTAAAATTGATTTAATGAGACCTTCGTACCTCAGGGTCTCTGTTTATTTTCGAATATTCCCAGAAAGGGAATCGGTTAAACACGCAGACATGGGAAAACCGTGGGCAGCCCTTTGATCAAGAAATAAGCCAATCTTTTTGCCGAGACGGCAAGGAAACCGAACTCACGAGCGAAGACGCTCGCGCGAGCAGAGAGAGTGGTCAACTTTCAAAAAATTGACGACTCTGATCTGAACTCACGAACCCTAGTACAGCACCATTATCGTTCCTGAGTTGCCGCGTTTACCATTTGAAAAATCCTCTCCGTCCCAGATCTTACCATCAGTAAATGTGGCATTGATCTTCCAAACGTATGATCCCTGAGGTACAGTTGAGCCTTTATAATACCCATCCCAACCTTCGGCCGGGCTGCCATTTTCTAGCCTTGTAGATTCCCAAAGCTGGTTACCCCAATTATCAAATATCCATACATGATATTCTGCTATTCCTGTTCCTTTTGGAAGGAAAATGGAAGCTTCGCCTATTTCGCCAATTCCCATAGCATTAGGAACGTGAAGGCTGGTGAACAACTCCACATTGATGTAATGAACCGCAGTATCGGCACATCCGAATTCGTTGATGGCGGTAAGCGTGATGAAATAACCGCCATAAGCTGGGAAATCGTATGTAGGCTGGAATTCATCCGTCTGAATATCGTTTCCGAAATCCCAATTGTAAAGGCTTGCTCCTGATGAATTATTCACGAATTCATATTCATTTCCTGGCTCAGGGAATGTAACTTGATTCGGTGTAAAGTCAGCAATTGGCGATGGGTATGCAGAAACTGCTGCTCCTAAAGCAAGCGTATCTGTACAACCACTAGCACTGGTTACAACCAGCGTTACTTCAAAGTCACCTGGAATTTCATACACATGAATCGGGTTGGAAATGGTGGATGTCGTTCCATCACCAAAGTCCCAAGAATACTCCAATCCTGTGGTGCTGTTGTTGCCGAAATTGACAACCAATGGCGCACAGCCCTCGGTGTTGGTCAGGGTGAAATCAGCCGTTGGCACATCATCAATGATCACCGTTCCTGTAACCGTATCAGAACATCCAGCTCCGGAAGATGCAATCAGCGTTACCGTATAGGTTCCTGCATTTGAATACGTGGCGGTTGGATTTTCATCGCTAGAAACCGTGCCGTTGCCCAAGAACCATTCATAGTTTGTTGCGCCCGTGCTCAGGTTCGTGAATTCAATATCCGTAGGGAGAATGCACGGAGCACTGGCACTTGAGGTGAATGCTGCCGTTGGAGGCGCGGCAATATCAACCGTTACGCTTACCGCACCAGCGGCACATCCGCTTTGGTCAAATACCTCCACGGTGTAGGTGGTTGCAACCGTTGGGCTCACAAAATGCGATGCGCCCAGACCAAGACCGTTATCCCATGAGTAAGAGTAGTTACCAGCTCCGCCTGTTGCCGTGGCAGAGATTGTAACTCCGTTTCCCGGACAAACTGCTGTATCAGAAGTAACTATAACGTTGATGGCATCAGGCTCGGTGATCTGAACCGTATCCGTGTAAGTACAGCCATTGGCATCGGTAATTACGAAGGTGTAGGTATCAGCACCAAGGTTGGTCGCTGTATTTCCAGTCTGACCGATCAACGGCCAGTTGTACGTCAACGGAGCAGTTCCACCTTGCGCCAGAACCGTTGCTTCGCCATCATCCCCACCTTTACAAAGCACGTTTGTGGTAGAAACTTGAAGCAGTTCGAGCGTGTCGGGTTCTGTGATGATGGTGGTTAAACTGTCCATGCAGCCGTTTCCATCGGTCACAAAAATGGTGTGCGCACCAGCACCAAGGTCGTTAGCAACATAGCCGACATCGCCATTGCTCCAAGTTGCGGTGTACGGAATGGTTCCACCTTCAATATCAACCTCTATCTGGCCGTTTGCTGCGCCATTACACGTTACATTATAAAGCGTATCAATGCTGATAACCAACACATCTGGCTCATCAATCACGAAAGTCAAGGTGGTATCGCAACCTCCTGCATCGGAAACATTCACCGTGTGAACGCCTGCACTAAAACCAGTTGCAAGTGAATCTGTATCAGAATTTGACCAGAAGTATGTGTATGGAGCTGTTCCGCCAGAAACGGTTACCAGCGCAGAACCGTCAGCCAACCCGTTACAACTTACATGCGACTGAACGTCAAGCTGTGCTTCGATGGAAGTGGGCTGACCGACCGTCACATTCATCGACCATGAACAGCCGTTCGCATCTTCAACCTGTACTTCGTAAACGCCAGCCGAAAGACCACCGACCGTTTGGCCAGTAAGGTTCAGATTCGGCCAAGTGTATGTGTAAGGAGCGGTTCCTCCGTTGGCTTCCACCGTGATGGAACCATTTTCCGCACCGCTGCAAGTTGCGTTGATAACCGTATCAACGCTGAGTGTCAATTCAGTTGGTTCATCAACCGTAACCGAAAGCGTATCTGTACAGCCGTTCGCATCGGTTACTTCCAAAGAATAGATTCCTGCCGCAACTCCGTTCAGATCCTGCGCTGTTGAATCGTTCGACCAATCGTAGGTGTATGGGAATGTTCCGCCAAGCACATTTACATCAACGATGCCATTGCTTTCCTCATAGCAAATCACATCAGCAACTTGTACCACGAATGCTTCCAATTCAAACGGCTGTGTAAGAACTAGCAACGCTGAATCTTGACACCCGTTGAGGTCGGTTGCCACCACGATGTATGTTCCAACTCCGAGGCTATCTGCCGTTGGACCCGTTTGCCCGTCAGACCAATCGTAGGTGAAGGCTGGCACGCCACCAGTAGCTTCTACTGTGAACGCACCGTCCTCCGATCCATTACAGCTAATAATGGTTGTGTCAATCGGGCTGATAACGATATCGTCTGGTTCAACTAATGTCACGCTATCCGTCAGCGTACAGCCGTTTGCATCGGTGATGTTTACGATATACGTTCCAGCTTGAATACTGTCAATGTCCTCTGTTGTTTCGCCATTATTCCATAGGAATGAATAAGGCTGCGTTCCGTCATTCACAGTCAGATCAATAGAACCGTTGGCCAATCCGAAGCAAGAGATATTCACGCTATTGTAATCAGAAGTTGTAATTGCTGATGTCAGGCCGATTGGTTCCGTCAGGGTGATGGAATCGGTAACGGAACAGCCGTTGGCATCAATGACCGTATAGATGTATGTTCCCGCTTCCAGACTGTCGATGTCTTCGGTGGTTTCGCCCGTATTCCAACTCACGGTGTAAGGAGTTGCACCGCCAGAAATCGTCAGGTCGATGGCACCATCGGCAGCACCACCGCAAGAAATGTTAGAACCGTTGAAATCGCTTAGGAGTGAATCCACATCCAAAGCATCTGGCTCGATTAAAGTGATGCTATCGGTATAAGAACATCCGCTTGCATCAGACACGACAACCACATAAGTTCCAGCTTCCAAGCCAGTCAAGTCTTCATCAGCTGAAGTAAATCCGTTAGGGCCAGTCCAAGCGTAATCATAAGTCACACATTCCTCTCCTCCCAGAACGTTGATGCTAACTGCACCATCAAATTCTCCATTGCATGAAATGTTTGCTCCACCAACATATTCTGGAGATACCAGACTGTCCGTGGTCAATGGGTTAGGCTCGGTTAACGTAATGGTTTGAACTACGGATGTTCCGTTGGCATCCGTCACGGTTACACCATGAAGCCCTGCCGCCAAATCGGTTGCTGTTTGTGTTGTTTGTCCGTCAGTCCAAACGTAGTCGTAAGGCAAACATCCGCCAGAAACGTTGGCTGTTGCTTCGCCATTCGGGAACGAACTACAGCTTAAATTGTAGCCACATGGCCCTTCGGGCGATGTGATCTCAACCACAACTGGCGATGGCTCAATGGTAATATCAAATGAACATGTCGTGCTGTTGTTCGACTCATCCGTAGCCGTGTAAGTCACAGTCGTGGTTCCCACAGGGAAGTTGTCTCCAGGAGCAAAATCACTTGTCAAAGTTGGCGTGCAATTGTCTGTAGCGGTTGGCTCTGTCCAGAAAACCTGAGGCGAGCAATCAGAACTATCAGGAACAATTACCGAGTCCATTGGGCACGCAATGATCACGGGGGAAAGTGTATCCAAAACAGTCAATTCGCTTGAGCAAGTTGCTGAGTTTCCGTTTACATCAATCACAGTTATGGTGATGATATTGGAACCAAGGTCAGCACAACTGAAATCAATCTGAGTTGCGAAAATGGTATCAATGGCGCAGTTGTCTGATGAGCTGTCAATAAACTCTCCAGCAGATACATTCACCGTTCCGTTGCCGTCAAGGATCACGGTCAGGTCTGAACAGTTGACAATCGGATCGATATTATCTTCAATAGTAACGGTGGCCGAACAGGTAGATGTATTCCCGTTGTTGTCTTCCACCGTCAGCACCACCGTGTTTCCGCCCACATTCGCGCAATCGAAGGTGTTCACATCAACCGTAAACCCAGTGATTCCACAAGCATCGCTCGAACCATTATCAATTTCCTCCGCATCAATTGAAGCATTCCCAAGGCTGTCCAATTGAACCACAATATCTTGGCAGATGGCGATCGGTGAAATGGTGTCATTAACCGTTATAACCGCGTTGCAGCTGCTCACGTTTCCATTCAGATCAACCACTGTCAACACGACTGGATTTGCGCCAACTCCCGAACAGGTGAAATCATTCGGAGTGACATACATCGTGTCGATGGCGCAATTGTCGGTGCTTCCAGCATCCACATCCGCAGGTAAAATTGCGGCATCGCCATTTACATCTAAATAAATGGTGATGTCTTGACAAGCAGTTACTGGCGGAACGTTCTCTTCCACAATCACATTGGCAGTACATGTTGAGCTGTTTCCGTTTACATCCGTAACAGTCAATGTCACAGTATTTGAACCAACTTGAGAACAATCAAACGTGTACTGATTGAGCGTCATGGTATCAATAGCACAGTTGTCTGATGAGTTCAAATCAACTTCCTCTGCCGTGATGGAAGCCGTTCCATTGGCACCCAACTGAACCACAACGGGCGTGCAGGTCGCGTTCGGAGAAATCGTGTCCTCAATGGCTATTTGTGATGTGCATGTTGAAACGTTTCCGTTCACATCCGTAACGGTCAGTGTTACCGTGTTCAGACCTACAACCGAGCAATCAAAATCAGCTTGGTCGATGGTCAGAGTGGCGATGGCGCAGTTATCAAATGAGCCGTTATTAACTGCAGCGGCAGTTGTTGAAGCCTGTCCGCTTCCGTTCAATTGCAACGTCAGATCTTGGCAAATTGCCGTTGGGCTGATCGTATCAAGTACTTCCACATTTGCAGTACACGTGCTTTGGTTACCGTTGTTGTCAACCACGGTCAGCGTAACGGTATTATTTCCAACATTCGAGCAATCGAAGTCCATTTGGCTCACAAAAACGGTATCAACTCCGCAGTTCGCATTACTTCCGCCATTGATGTCCGAAGCATTGATGCTTGCATTTCCTGCACCATCCAAATAAATGGTGATGTCTTGGCAATTGGCATTCGGGTTCACATTATCCTCAACCGTAACCGTTGCATCGCAGGTGCTCTGATTTCCGTTCACATCCACAACTGTGAGCGTAACCGTATTGTCGCCAACCTGGGTACAATCGAAAATGTTCTGATCTACGCTAAGTGCATCAATTCCGCAATTGTCCGTGCTTCCACCATCGACATCAGCAGCCACAATGCTTGCCGTACCAGTTGCATCCAATTGGATGATTATATCCTGGCAAATTGTAACTGGCGATATCGTATCAAACACACGCACAACCGATTGACAGATGTCGAAGTTTCCGTAGTTATCTGTGACGGTCAGCGTTACTGGATTCACGCCAATATCCGAGCAATCGAATGTGTAAACACTCAATGTCATGGTGTCAATTCCGCAAGCATCGGTAGAACCGTTGTCGATGTCAGCCGCAGTAATTGTTACCTGACCGTTCGCATCCAAATAGACCGAAAGGTTCTGGCAGATGACGTTCGGATCAACTTCATCCACCACATTCGCGTTGGCTGTACATGTAGATGAATTTCCGTTCACATCCGTCACGGTCAATTCAACGGTGTTGCCACCAATCTCGCTACACGTAAATGCGTTCACATCAATGGCAAGCGACTGAATACCGCAGTTGTCGAACGAACCATCATCAATATCGCCAGCGGCAATTGTTGCGTCTCCATTTGGGTCGAGTTGAACCGTGATATCAGTACAAACTGGAGTTGGAGAAATCGTGTCTTGAGCGGTTACCGTAGCCACACAGGTGCTGATATTCCCGTTCACATCCCAAACGGTAAGCACAATAGAATTTGTGCCGATGTTGTTGCAATTGAGCGAAGCAGGCAGTACCGAAAGGCTGTCAATTCCGCAGTTATCACTCGATCCATTATCAACAAGAACTGGAGTGATTATAGTCTCGCCATTGGCATCCAATTGAACCGTCACACTCGCGCATTCAGCGGTAGGATTCGTATTGTCTTCAACAGTCACAGTCGCATCACACGTAGAAACGTTTCCGTTCACATCGGTAACGGTCAGCGTAATCGTATTTGCACCGACTGAAGAACAATCCAATATGGTGTTCGACTGACCACTATCAACCGTGACAGAAGCAACCGCACAGTTATCGGCTGAGCCTCCATTCAGGTCAATAGCATCGATGATGATGTCTCCGTTGGCATCAAGGTCAACCGTGATGTTCTGGCAAATGGCCGTTGGCGAAATCGTGTCGAGCACAGTAACAATTGCATTACAAGTTGTAACGTTCCCTGTGCTGTCTGTTGCCGTAAGCGTAACAGTATTTGCTCCAATGTTCGAGCAATCGAACACATCAGGAGAAACGGTCAAGGAAGCCAATCCGCAGCTTGCATTTGAACCGCCATTCACATCTTCCGCATCAATGCTGATGTTGCCCGTTCCATCCAAATAAACCGTGATGTTCTGGCACGAAACCGTTGGAACAACGTTGTTCTCGATGGTTACTTGCGCATCGCATGTTGATGTGTTTCCGTTGGCATCTGTTGCAGTAAGCATTACCGTTTGAACGCCCACATCTGCACATGTCCATTGCGTATCGGCAGCATCAATATCAAACGTTACCGAACCACAATTATCAGTAGTTCCACCATCCAAGTCAACTGCTGTAAGAACAACCGTTCCAGAAGGGTTCAATTCAATGGTGATGTTCTGACAGACGATAATCGGACTGATCGTGTCCTGAACTGTAACGGTCGCATCACATGTAGAAACGTTTCCGTTCACATCCGTTACTGTGAGCGTAACTGTGTTTGCGCCAACATTCGAGCAATCGAAATCTTGTGACGTGTTGCCTCCGTCAATTTCGAGCGAGGCGATTCCGCAATTGTCCGCGGAACCTCCATCAACATCCGCAGATGCGATGGTCAAATCGCCATTTGCGTCTAGCTGAACAGTAATGTTCTGGCAAACTGCATTTGGATCAACGTTGTCCTCAACCGTGACTGTTGCATCACACGTAGAAACGTTTCCATTTACATCCGTAACGGTTAATGTAACCGTGTTCGCACCCACATTCGAGCAATCAAAGTCTTGTGAAGTGCTTCCTCCGTCAATTTCGAGCGATGCGATTCCGCAATTGTCATTGCTACCGTTATCGATATCGGCAGATGTGATTGTCAAATCGCCATTCGCATCTAATTGAACTGTGATGTTCTGGCAAATAGCATTTGGGTCAACGTTGTCTTCAACTGTAACCGTTGCATCGCAGGTAGAAACGTTTCCGTTTACATCGGTTACTGTTAGTGTAACTGTGTTCGCACCCACATTCGAGCAATCGAAATCCTGCGTTGTGTTTCCTCCATCAATTTCTAGTGAAGCGATACCACAGTTGTCATTGCTTCCGTTATCAATATCAGCTGATGTGATGGTCAATTCCCCATTCGCATCCAATTGAACTGTGATGTCTTGGCAAATTGCAGTTGGTGAAACCGTGTCTTGAACAGTAACGACTGCATCACATGTTGAAACGTTGTTGTTCACATCCGTTACCGTGAGTGTAACGGTGTTTGCGTCAACATTCGAGCAGTCAAAATCTTGGCTAGTGTTTCCTCCATCAATTTCTAGTGAGGCGATTCCGCAGTTGTCGTTGCTACCGTTATCGATATCGGCAGATGTGATTGTCAAATCGCCATTCGCATCTAATTGAACTGTGATGTTCTGGCAAATCGCATTCGGATCAACGTTGTCCTCAACAGTAACTGTTGCATCACATGTAGAAGCGTTTCCGTTTACATCCGTAACGGTTAATGTAACCGTGTTCGCACCCACATTCGAGCAATCGAAATCCTGCGTTGTGTTTCCTCCATCAATCTCTAGTGAAGCAATTCCGCAATTGTCGTTGCTTCCATTGTCGATGTCAGCCGAAGTGATGGTTAATTCACCATTCGCATCTAATTGAACCGTAATGCTTTGACATACAGCATTTGGAGAAATCGTGTCTTCTACAGTCACAATCGCATCACATGTAGAAACGTTTCCGTTCACATCCGTAACTGTGAGCGTAACTGTGTTTGCGCCAACATTCGAGCAATCGAAGTCTTGAGTGGTGTTTCCTCCATCAATTTCTAGTGAGGCGATTCCGCAGTTGTCGTTGCTTCCGTTATCAATATCAGCTGACGTAATGGTCAATTCTCCATTCGCATCCAATTGAACTGTGATGTCTTGGCAAATAGCATTTGGGTCAACGTTGTCTTCAACTGTAACCGTTGCATCGCAGGTAGAAACGTTTCCGTTTACATCGGTTACTGTTAGTGTAACTGTGTTCGCACCCACATTCGAGCAATCGAAATCCTGCGTTGTGTTTCCTCCATCAATCTCTAGTGAAGCAATTCCGCAATTGTCGTTGCTTCCATTGTCGATGTCAGCCGAAGTGATGGTTAATTCACCATTCGCATCTAATTGAACCGTAATGCTTTGACATACAGCATTTGGAGAAATCGTGTCTTCTACAGTCACAATCGCATCACATGTAGAAACGTTTCCGTTCACATCCGTAACTGTGAGCGTAACTGTGTTTGCGCCAACATTCGAGCAATCGAAGTCTTGAGTGGTGTTTCCTCCATCAATTTCTAGTGAGGCGATTCCGCAGTTGTCGTTGCTTCCGTTATCAATATCAGCTGACGTAATGGTCAATTCTCCATTCGCATCCAATTGAACTGTGATGTCTTGGCAAATAGCATTTGGGTCAACGTTGTCTTCAACTGTAACCGTTGCATCGCAGGTAGAAACGTTTCCGTTTACATCGGTTACTGTTAGTGTAACTGTGTTCGCACCCACATTCGAGCAATCGAAATCCTGCGTTGTGTTTCCTCCATCAATCTCTAGTGAAGCAATTCCGCAATTGTCGTTGCTTCCATTGTCGATGTCAGCCGAAGTGATGGTTAATTCACCATTCGCATCTAATTGAACCGTAATGCTTTGACATACAGCATTTGGAGAAATAGTGTCTTCTACAGTCACAATCGCATCACATGTAGAAACGTTTCCGTTCACATCCGTTACTGTGAGCGTAACTGTGTTTGCGCCAACATTCGAGCAATCGAAATCTTGTGACGTGTTGCCTCCGTCAATTTCGAGCGAGGCGATTCCGCAATTGTCCGCGGAACCTCCATCAACATCCGCAGATGCGATGGTCAAATCGCCATTTGCGTCTAGCTGAACGGTGATGTTCTGGCAAACTGCCGTTGGCGAAATCGTATCAAGAACGGTAACAATCGCATCACATGTTGAGGTGTTGCCACTGTTGTCAACTGCCGTGAGCGTAACCGTATTCGGGCCGATGTTCGAGCAATCAAAAGCATCTGGCGAAACGGTCAAGGAAGCCAATCCGCAGCTTGCGTTGGATCCTCCATTCACATCATCCGCAATGATTGAAACGTTGCCCGTTGCATCCAAATAAACCGTGATGTTCTGGCAGAATACGTTCGGGTTTACATTATTCTCAACCGTTACCGTTGCATCGCAAGTTGAAACGTTTCCGTTCACATCCGTTACCGTCAATGTGATTGTGTTGGTCCCTTCATCCGCACAATCAAAATCCATTGTGGTGTTTCCTCCATCAATCATGAAAGTGGCAATGCCGCAATTGTCGCTCGAACCGCCATCAAGGTCAACCGAGCTGATGGTGGCGTTACCAGTCGCATCCAATTGAACAGTAATGTTCTGGCAAATCGCATTCGGATCAACGTTGTCTTCAACCGTAACCGTTGCATCACAAGTCGAAACATTTCCGTTCACATCAGTTACTGTAAGCGTAACCGTGTTCGCGCCAACCTCAGAACAATCAAATGCCTGAGTGGCACTTCCGCCATCAACTGTTACAGAGGCAATACCGCAATTGTCGTTGCTGCCTCCATCAATATCCATCGAGTTGATGCTCACATTTCCGCTGGCATCCAGTTGAACAGTAATGTTCTGGCAAACTGCATTTGGATCAACGTTGTCTTCAACCGTAACTGTTGCATCACATGTAGAAGCGTTTCCATTTACATCCGTAACGGTTAATGTAACCGTGTTCGCACCCACATTCGAGCAATCAAAGTCTTGTGAAGTGCTTCCTCCGTCAATTTCGAGCGATGCGATTCCGCAATTGTCATTGCTACCGTTATCGATATCGGCAGATGTGATTGTCAAATCTCCATTCGCATCTAATTGAACTGTGATGTTCTGGCAAATCGCATTCGGATCAACGTTGTCCTCAACAGTAACTGTTGCATCACATGTAGAAGCGTTTCCGTTTACATCGGTTACTGTAAGCGTGACCGTATTTGCTCCAACTTCAGAGCAATCAAAGCTTTGATTCGTGTTTCCGTTGTCGATTTCAAGCGATGCGATGCCACAAGCATCAGTAGAACCGCCATCAATATCAGCTGATGCGATGGTCAAGTCTCCGTTGGCATCAAGTTGTACCGTGATGTTCTGACAAACTGCCGTTGGAGAAATCGTATCAAGAACGGTTACTACTGCGGTACAAGTCGAGGTGTTTCCGCTGTTGTCTGTTCCTGTAAGCGTTACGGTATTCGGGCCAACATTGGCACAGGTGAACGCGCTTGGGTCAACCGTAAGCGAAGCAATTCCGCAGGCAGCATTACTGCCACCATCCACATCGGCAGCCACGATGGAAACGTTACCAGTTGCATCCAATTGAACCGTAATATCCTGACAGGAAACGGCTGGCGTCACGTTATTTTCAACCGTAACAGTTGCCGAACATGTCGCGGAGTTTCCGTTTACATCGGTTACGGTCAGAACAACCGCGTTTGCGCCTTCTTCAGCACACGTAAAGCTGTTGGGGGAAACGGTCATAAAGTCGATGGCGCAGTTATCTGAACTACCGTTATCAACCTGTGCTGGCGTAATGCTCACATTCCCCGTTCCGTCCAACTGAGCCGTGATGTTCTGGCAAACAGGGGTTGGGTCAACATTATCCTCAATTGTTACTGTAGCTGCACAAGTTGATGTGTTGCCATTTTGATCTTCGACCGTTAGCGTAACGATGTTCGATCCAATATTTGAACAATCGAAAGCCGCTGGCGTAACGATGGTCGGTGTAACCGAACCGCATGCATCAGCACTTCCATTGTTTACCAGATTCGGGGTGATGGTTGCATTTCCAGAACCATCAAGTTGCACCGTAATATCTTGGCAAATAGCCGAAGGAAGCACGTTATCCTGAACATCGACCGATGCGCTGCACGTAGCAACATTGCCAGAAGCATCGGTCACGGTAAGCGTTACCGAATTCGCCCCCACGTTGGAACAATTGAAGGTGTTCGGAGAAAGCGTAATGGATTGAATCGCACAGTTATCGGTGCTACCGTTATCCACATCGCCAGCGGCAACGGTTACGTTTCCTGTAGCGTCCAATTCTGCCACAATGTTCTGGCAGGTCGGGTTCGGATCAACGTTGTCCTCAACCGTTACCGTTGATTGACATGTAGATGAGTTCCCGTTCACATCTGTTACTGTTAGCGTAATAAGGTTGGTTCCCAGATCATTGCAATCGAAACTGCTAACATCAATTGCCAAGTTGTCGATGGCACAATTGTCAGTCGAACCATTGTCCACTTGCGAAGCTGTAATTGATGCGTCACCATTTGCATCCAATTGAACCGTAATGTTCTGGCAAACTGCCGTTGGATCAACATTATCTTCTATGGTTACAGAAGCTGTACATGTCGAAGTGTTTCCGTTTACATCGGTAACTGTAAGAGTAACCGTGTTCACACCAATATTCGAGCAATCGAAACTGTTCGGGCCAGCAACAAGTGAAGCCACTCCACAATTGTCTGCACTTCCGTTATCGATACTTGCGCCCGTGATTGTCGCATTTCCAGAAGCATCCAACTGAACTGTGATGTTCTGGCAAACCGCGATCGGGTCAACAGAATCTTCAATCGTAACCGTTGCATCACATGTTGAAGTGTTACCGTTTACATCCGTTACCGTCAACGAGATGGTGTTTGCACCAACATCTGAGCAATCGAAATCTTGAGAAGTGTTGCCTCCATCGATGGTAACCGAAGCAACGCCACAGTTATCTGTTGAACCGCCATCAATGCTGGCTGAAGTCAACGTCAAATCGCCATTGGCATCTAACTGAACTGTGATGTTCTGACAAACGGCTGTTGGGTCAACCGTGTCTTCAATCGTAACAGACGCATCACACGTTGATGTGTTACCGTTTACATCCGTTACCGTTAATGTAATGGTGTTTACACCTACATCGCTACAATCAAAATCTTGAGAAGTGTTGCCACCATCAATCGTAACCGAAGCAACGCCACAGTTATCAGTCGAACCGCCATCAATACTTGCTGAGGTCAAGGTGAGATCGCCATTGGCATCCAGCTGCACGGTGATGTTCTGACAAACGGCTGTTGGGTCAACCGAGTCTTCAATCGTTACGTCAGCATCGCAAGTTGAAACGTTTGAATTGGCATCTGTAACGGTGAGCGTAATCGTGACGACACCTACATCGGAACAATCAAAATCTTGAGACGGGTTTCCGCCATCGATGGTGATGGTAGTTGTTCCACAATTGTCTGAGGATCCATTATCAATATCAGCGGCCAGAACAGTCAGATCGCCATTGGCATCCAGCTGAACCGTAATGTCCTGACAAATCGCGTTTGCGTCAATATTGTCTTCGATGGTTACGTCTGCGGTACAAGTTGAGACGTTGCTGTTCACATCCGTTACGGTGAGCGTGACTGTAGTTGTTCCAACATCGGAACAATCGAAGCTTAAACTACTCGCGCCACCATCTAAAGTGATTGATGCAATTCCACAGTTATCGTTACTGCCATTATCAATATCAACTGTGCTCAAAGTTGCGTTTCCGCTAGCATCTAACTGTATCGTTATGTTTTGACAAACAGCAGTTGGGTCGATATCATCTTCAATCGTTACCGTTGCATCACACGTAGAAACATTGCCATTTACATCGGTTACTGTAAGAGTGACTGTAGTTGAACCAACATCAGAACAGTCGAAATCCTGATTAGCGTTTCCGCCATCGATGGTCAAAGAAGCGATTCCGCAGTTATCGTTACTGCCGTTATCAATATCAGCAGATGTAATCGTAAGGTCTCCGCTTCCATCCAATTGAACAGTAATGTTCTGACAAACCGCAGTTGGATCAATGTCATCCTCAACCGTTACCGTAGCATCACATGTAGAAACATTACCGTTTACATCGGTAACTGTAAGTGTAACCGTGTTGGCTCCAACATTTGAGCAATCGAAATCTTGAGTTGTGTTGCCACCATCTATTTCGAGTGAAGCAATGCCGCAAGCATCGGCAGAACCATTATCAATATCCGCAGAGGTAATTGTCAAATCGCCATTGGCATCAAGCTGAACTGTGATGTTCTGGCAAACCGCGATCGGGTCAACAGAATCTTCAATCGTAACCGTTGCATCACATGTTGAAGTGTTACCGTTTACATCGGTAACTGTAAGTGTAACCGTGTTCGCTCCAACATTTAAGCAATCAAAGTCTTGTGAAGTGTTTCCTCCATCGATAGTAAGCGTTGCCACTCCACAATTGTCGGTAGAACCTCCATCGATATCAGCAGAAGCAATGGTTAAATCGCCATTAGCGTCTAGTTGAACAGTGATGTTCTGACATAAAGCACTTGGATTGATGTTGTCTTCAACAGTTACAGTAGCGTTACAAGTAGAGGTGTTTCCGTTAACATCTGTTACGGTAAGCGTCACGGTATTCACACCAATATTGGCACATGTGAATGAATTTGGGGAAACAACCAACGATGCAACCGCGCAGTTATCTGAGCTTCCATTATCTACATCAGTAGCTGAAATGGTTGCATTTCCCGCAGCATCAAGCTGAACCGTGATGTTTTGACAAACAGGAGTTGGGTCAACGTTATCTTCCACTATAACTGTAGCCGTACAGTTATCAGTATTCCCTACTCCATCCGTAGCGGTAAGCGTTACCGAGTTTGCGCCAACATTGGCACACGTGAATGAAAGTGGAGTTGCAGAAACAGTAACCGAGCAATTGTCGGTTGAACCACCGTCAACATCGGCAGCCGTAATTGTAGCATTACCAGATGCATCCAATTGAACTGTGATGTTCTGGCAAATGGCAGTTGGATCAACATTATCTTCAATCGTAACCACCGCAACACAAGTTGAAATATTGCCGCTTGCATCCGTTACTGTAAGCGTAACCGAGTTCACGCCAATGTTGGCACAAGTAAATGTGTTTGGTGTTGGAGTTACCGTAAAACCAGAACAGTTATCGGTAGAACCACCATCAATATCTGCAGATACAATTGAGGCATTTCCTGTTCCATCCAGCTGAACCGTGATGTTCTGGCAAGTCGCTGTCGGGTCAATGTCGTCCTCAATAGTTACAGTTGCAATACAGTCGTCAGTGTTTCCGCTTGGATCGGTTGCTGTAAGCGTTACCGAATTGGTTCCAGTATTCGCACAAGTGAATGAAAGTGGCGTTGCTGAAAGCGAAACCGAACAGTTATCGTTGGAGCCATTATCAACATCGGCAGCAACAATTGTTGCATTACCCGAGCCATCTAGTTGAACAGTGATATTCTGGCAAATAGCTGTTGGCGAAATATCATCTTCAATCGTTACAACGGCCACACAATTGTCGGTGTTTCCGCTTGGGTCAGTTGCTGTTAGCGTTACGTTATTGGTTCCAGTATTGGCACAAGTGAATGAAAGAGGTGCAGCGGAAAGCGAAACCGAACAGTTATCGTTGGAGCCATTATCAACATCAGCAGCAACAATTGAGGCGTTTCCTGAGCCGTCCAACTGAACCGTGATGTTCTGACAAACTGCCGTTGGGTCAACGTTGTCTTCAATCGTTACAACAGCAACACAATTATCTGTGTTTCCGCTTGGGTCCGTGGCTGTAAGCGTAACGTTATTCGTCCCTGTGTTAGCGCAAGTGAAAGACAGTGGCGTTGCTGAAAGTACAAGCGAGCAATTGTCATTTGAGCCATTGTCAACTGAAGCAGTGGTGATGGTTGCATTACCAGAAGCGTTTAATTGAACGGTAATGTTTTGACAAATTGCGGTCGGATCTTCATCATCCACAACAGTTACTGTTGACACGCATGTTGAAACATTACCGTTGTTATCAGTAACGGTTAACGTTACTGAGTTTGCACCTATATCAGAACAATCAAACGCTGCAGGATTGGCAAACATTCCACTGATACCACATGCATCGTTCGAACCATTATCTATATCGGTTGGCTGTACAAGAAGGGTTCCTGAACCATTCAGTATGAGCGATACATCTTGACAAATGGCCGTTGGGTCAACGTTATCTTCAACTGTTACGGTAGCATTACAGTTATCTGAGTTACCAGTTGGGTCGGTTGCCGTTAGAACAACGGTGTTGGCTCCAACCTCGGCACAAGTAAAGACTAATGGTGTGGCTGACACCGATACGGAACAGTTGTCTGATGAGCCACCATCTACATCTGCAGCAATAATTGAAGCGTTGCCAGAAGCATCTAGTTGAACGGTGATATTTTGACAAACCGCAATTGGATTAATATTGTCCTGGACAGTTACCGTGGCGGTACAATCATCCGTATTTCCGTTAACATCCGTTACGGTTAGCGTTACCGTGTTTGCTCCCAATTCTGAACAGGTAAACGCATTAGGTGAAACAACCATAGAAGCAATTCCACAGTTATCGGAAGAACCATTATCTACATCAGTGGCAGAAATAGTGGCGTTACCAGAACCATTTAGCTGAATTGTAATGTTTTGACAAACCGCTGTCGGATCAACTGGGTCGGTCTGAATAATTGTTTCAGAATCCGAATCTGTACATCCATTAGCATCTGTGACGGTTATAGTGTAAGTGCCAACCGACTGACCGGTAATAGATGAAGTAGTCTGTCCTCCTGGACTCCACGCATACGTAAATCCCGATGTTCCGCCTGAAACGGAAGTGGAAATAACTCCATCAGTACCACCTGAACATATTACGTCTTGATTAACCGTTGCAGTAATAACTGGTTCTGGATATACCGTTACCAAAGCGGAAACACTTGCCGTACAGCTTGAAGCCGTAAATATGATGTAGTGAGTTACCGTAAAATCTCCGTCAGCCAAATAAGAATGAGTTGGGTTTTCTGAGTTCGAAGAATTGCTATCACCAAACTCCCATAAGTGGGTAACCGAACCTCCTGATGCTCCAGTATTCGTAAAAGCAAAGCTGTTTCCGTCCAAACACTGCTCATCATCGTCAACCGTAAAATCTGGTCTAATAACGGTAATGGTTTCTGAACTAGAAATCGTTTGTGTACCACAATTATCGGTAACCGAATATGTGTAAGTAGTGGTGTTTGTAGGCGAAACTGTAATATCCTCTCCTGCAGGAGCTCCGTTATTCCAACTGGCGGTGTAAGGCAGTCGGCTTCCCGATGGGTCTGCCGTTAAATCTGCCGATTGCCCAAGACAAATCGTAGTGGTACCTGTGGTTGACACAGCTATAGGAATATCGTTGTCAAGAACCGTAACAGTAGCGGAAGCTGGTGCCTCGCAAGCACATGGTGGATCCTCTAGTGTTACGATTATAGTTTCTGCGCCTTCAGTCACGAAATCCAAAGCCACATTAAGATCAACCAATATTGAATCCTGACCAGCAGGTATAGTAATTGTGCTCGGTAATGCTGTATAATCTACACCAGGTGTGGCAGTACCCGTAATCACGAAACCAGCGGTAATAGCGTTCGTGTTATCCGCGCCATCTACTCTTCTAAAAATGAACCAAGCATCACTACATCCCTCGTAAATACCAGGAGGAATGGTAGTCGTTTCAATTTCAACGGTCACACCTCCACCTGCTGAGAAGCTACCTTCTTCTAGAAAAACACCAGAGTCATATCGGTCATCTCCAGCATCGGCAATAGCCAACTTAATGTGATACGACTGACATGCCGTAACCACGGCCTCAGCGGTAAAGACCGTGGTAAAAGCATCATATTGCACATCTGTTCCGCTAGAATTGTCTACGTAGAACGCACAATTCGTGCACGGCCCTGTTGCTGGTTCCGTTCCACTCTGTCCATTATTCACATTATCAATTGCAACAGCCGTGGTTGTTCCTGGGATCAAAGCAATGTTCTCAGCAGCATTGGTGAAGGGACCAGCAATTCCAGGCCCAGAAATAAAGAAGCCGAACACATCATTATATCCCGCATTTACCCATTCAGGATATTCTTCTGAACCGAAAATGTAGTTAAAGCGAAGCGTGTCGTTTGAAGGGATAAAATCAAACTCAAGAATTACAGCATCTCGTGTGTTAATTCCGGCAAGTGCGGTGAGATCCGCATCTCCTCCCGCACCGTACCTAGTGGCCTCATTATTTGCATTGTCCGGTCCAATAGCATTTGTAGCACGACCAGAAGCAAGAATGATTCCACTGTCCAGCCCAAGATTAGTGCCGGCTCCATTAAATATTCCTGAGGCCTGTGAGCTTGGTGCCGAGTATGTAATGTTAGAAACAGTTACGCAAGACCCCAACAACACATCTTCAACCAACGCTCTGGCAGCTGCATTATTCGAAGATTCGGTCACGGTAATCTGAGCAGTGGCTGAAAACGAAGTAAGCGCAAGGACTATGCAGCAGAGTGCCAATCTGACATTCCTATTTAAGGAGAAAACATGATTAGTAAAATATCTATTCATTCGCCTTTCGTTCGGAAGCTTAAAAATTAGCTCCAATACTGAAGGACGTTGTACGCCACACTCACAAAAAGGTTATGAAGAAATCAGGCTGTCTTCGACCAGTAGCTAAATCGAACCTCCTAGTACAGTGTAAAAATTAAGTTTGTTATGCCGTTGGTCGTGAATTTCGAGTCGGTTGTCTAGAAATAAAACGCCAATTGAACGTGCAAAACCTCCTTAGTTTAAACCCCGAGGAGCAATTCTAAAAATCATCGAACGGCCTTGTCAGGTCTGATGAAATTCCGAAAAAGAAATAAAGTTCTTCGTTTCTATGAAGTGCAGACTGCTCCACCCTAGTTGTAAAACCGCCCATCAAGCGTAAGTCCCACGTGGCGTTAAGCACATATTCGGCTTTAAACTGCCACAGAAAAAGCTTAGTGTCCAACCCTTGAATCATTTCCTGACCGTATTCTCCATCTCGCTGCAAATACGATTGGTAAATATCTCCTCCATAACTGGTGGCATTCGTATCTAGACCATAATTGGCGTAAATAAACTTGGCTTCTAGCAACCAATTATCCTTTCTATAACGCAATACGTTCACAGATTCCATGAAATTGGCGCCACGCGGATGAGCTAATGACTGATTGTTATTTCCGTAGTTCTGCTCAATCGTTACGTGCGTATAAGTAAATGGTCGCACCCAGTTGAACTCAAGCTGGTAATAAAGATTCTTTATCCAAAACAAATTCCAGCCTTTTATGCCCACCTGAAAACCTTGCTTGTTTCCCCAAAAACCTTTCTGAACGTTAGTATCGTTTCTGGCAGTAATACCCTTAAATACTTCATTCGACAGAAACTCGTCCAAAATGAGCTGTCCGTATAAATGGTTGTTCTTGCCAATGCGATAACGGATATCGAAACCAAGCAGCACGTTATCAGGCGAATTAAGAGAAAACTCTACTGGGCGATAAAAGATAATTGGATTAAGGTAATTCAACTCAAAACCACGAACACCAGTGGAATCTGCCCCTTGCCAAATGATGCTTTCAAACAAACCAATATTGAATCGCTTGGCAATATTGAGAGAGAGGTAATGGAACGTTCCCAGCTTATTGCGATACGCGCCTGGTCTGGTGTCTTTAAAATTGGCCCAAATGTTTACGTAGCGTAATCGCCAAACACGTGTATCCAATTTTACAAATGAGTACTGATCGGCATTGTCTGAAAGAAAAAGCGAACGATAACCGTTGCCGATAAACAGCTTATCATAACCTGCCTGTACATTAAAATGTATGGATGGTGAATAGGATACATATCCGCTTGGATCAACGAATCGCTTCAGGTCTCCGTTTCCGTACGTTTTTCCTTGCCCAGGATTAACATTTCGTCTGGCCATAAAATCTGCCACGTGCTGCACAGGTTTAAATACACCTCCGCGTAGCGAGAAATGCCCAACAAAATTCTTTCCCAAAAATATGTCTCCCCTAATTCCACCTATCAGCTCGGATGTAAACCCAGATTTGGTTCCGTAGCGCGCTAGGGTATGAAAAATCGGGTCTAACTCAATGCCAAACCATTTCTTCTTGTAATCGAAAAAATGACCTTGCGAAAATTGTTGCAGTTTAGCACCTTCTGGACGTACAAATGAATTCAAAACTTCACTTCGAGCATTTAAAAATTTATCTCTAAACACAAGCGGACTAACGTTGAGATGCATATCGTACATCCCACTTCCCATCGGCTCTTCTTGCAAATAGGTTTCGAGCAATTGCGAGTGCGGAACGACCAAGCGCTGTGCGTAAGATTGAATAGGCAGCACCAAAAACAAAAGGAATATTGGAAAAAGATGATAATCCCCCCTCTTCAAAAAAGTCAATGCCCAGTAAATGGTATAGCCTTGCAATTGAAACAACGAGACCCTTCCTTCGTCAGGGAAACAAGTAGGTGCCGCAGTATTTTCCGTTTGTCTCCCAGCCTGCCCTGAGCAAAGTCGAAGGGAAGGGAGGGTCTCAATTAGACCGGTTACCTCCTTTTTCTGGGCAATCAGGTTCAAAAGAGAGGGGCTACCGAGTTTACGAAGTTGGGATGAGTAATCATTGAACCCCATCAAAGATCTTATACGTTGGATGACCCCTCTAAAAATCATGGTAGAGGTTTCTTAAAATAGTTCGAATTCCGAAAAATATGCGGATGTTTTCTTCTTTTCCGAGTGCGTTTTTGGACAATCGGTGGTTCATTCCTAGCAGGATGTGCAAATTGGATGCGCGGTTTACCACATACGCAACCTCCAAATTCTGATAGGTGAGACTGGTTTTTAGGCCTTGACCAATACTGTTTCCGTAAGAATTGGCTCCTAAAATGGCATCGGTATCAGAGAGGTAAACATCGTTACCATAATTGGCACCAAGGGAATCGCGACCAACAGAGGCAAAACTGATGCGGTAGCTAAAACGCAAATCGCGCCAGCGATAGCCTAATTCTCCCACAAATTCATGGAAATTTGCACCCAACGGATGCGCCAAAGGTTGATTGTAATTCGTGTAGCTTGTAAGCGATGAGTTGGTTGTGTATGTATATGGTCTAGCACCGTTGTACTCTACTCTACCGTATAGTTTCTTCACACCAAAGGCATCAAATAGTTTAAAGCCCAACTGCCAGCCCAACTTTTGGCCGATGTAGCCGCCTCTGCCCAATTTAGTAAAATCGAGCTCGTCAATTGCTAACTGTCCATAAAATGCAGCATTATCGAAAGGAACATATTTTACGTTTACTCCTGCTAGCGCATTATTTCCTGAACCATCATAAGCGTACTGTACCGAACGGAACAGGGTGATTGGATTGAAGTAATTCCAATTGAAGCCTGCGTTTCCAATACTGTCGCTTTTAAACACAACGCCTTCAAACAATCCAACCTGAACACGTTTGCCAATATTTACACTTAGGTAATGGAATGATGCCCACTTCTTCTTGAAACCCGATTCAAACGTGGACCACAGCCGAGTGTCTTGCAACTGCGTAAAAATGAAATCATACTGGAATTTCCAAAGGTTCGTACTGACCTTTAAATAAGGATAGTTAAAACCTGCATCGGAAAGTAACATAGAGCGGTATCCCTCTCCAACGAATAACTTATCATGGCCAATCTGAAGGTTGACGGCCTTAATTGGAGAATACGAAACGTGGCCGGAAGCAATAGAAAAATCGAAGCCCTTTACCTTCATCCCTAGAAAGCGATAGAGCCCATTATCAAAATCGAAATTCTTGATTCTTCCTTCGCCCGGCACCACTTGGTATTTATCAATCCATGTATTCATATAAGGCAAGTACGTTGCCTGATTTTCCCAAAAAGAGGTACTGAACGAAACCGTTTTTCCAATGCTTCCTCTAAAGTTCAATCCTCGTGTATTTACCGTCAGTCTTTCTTTGGTTACGGCATCAAAACCCAGTTCTAGGTTCAGAACTGGGTCAACATAAAACTGATACTTGGCGGAATCTACACGCAACAGGCTTTGCCTAAAGAGCTTTCTTCCAACCAAGGTTCTAGAAAACTTGCTCTTGTGATGATTTACTCTTTGGATGGAATCAAACGCAATAGATTCATTGAGTTGCTTTACGCGATACGGCTTCAATCCAGAGTGGAATTCAGAGCCTTTTTCATGTAAATACCCTTCAAACTCGGCATACTGGGTATGATTGAACGGGTGGTTGTACTGCTCTTGAGCAAAGCCCTGAACAGCACAAAGGAATACTATGGCGAGTGTAAAAGAATGTCCCAAGCGCATGGTAGTGGCTTGGGACAAAGTTATCACTTCGGTTGGTTGCTGAACTGACTATCCGCCTAAAGAAAACTTCACTGGAAGAACAAAATATACATCCAACGTTCTACCAGCTTGTTTGCCTGGTGTAAAGCAATCGAGCATTTTGGCTACTCTCAAGGCCTCGGCATCCAACCAAGGGTCAACGGCACGCATTACTTTTGCATCACGCAAGACCCCGTTTTTTCCTACAACAAACTGAATCTGAACCGTTCCGGAAACGCCATTTGTGCGCGGAATTTCTGGATACTTTAGTTCTTCATGTAAGAACTCTAGCATGGCTTTTTCTCCACCGCAATAAACTGGCATTACGGCTGCAAACGAGACTGGACCTTCAATTTCGGGAGCATCTTTTTCTTCAGGTAACGTGAAATTTCCTTCAATCTTTGGAAGGTCTTCTCCATTATAGACGTCTTCAGGCTTAGATTGAACCGCACTCGAATTATCTACGAGTTCAATCTCAATAGGTTTAAGTTCGAGCTCTGGTAATTTTGGTTTTTCAACCGTTTTTTCCGGTGGTGGGAGCGTAACCACAAATCCTTGTGGTGCATTTGGAATATCCGTATCTCCAACAGGGATTACAGGTATTTCATAAGGTGTTCTCCACTCAAATGAGACGAGTGTTATGGAGAGCCCAAACACGAGACCAGCCGCAAAGAATAACGGTCTCTTTTTTTCCAATGGTGCTTTTGAAATTTTCATTTTCAGCAAAATTTGAGGTTTAGTACCGTGGCATCATTGGCATTGCGTTTTTTTACTAACTGCATGAGCTACAAGATATTGCACACAAAAAATCCCGATTAGCAAATTGCTAATCGGGATTTTGTTTTATCGTTTCTATCGGTTTAGTTCAACACAAACCGAATTGGAATGGTAAACTGAACTGGCACTGGCTTGCCTCGTTGTTTACCTGGCTTATAACCTTTTAAACCTTTAACAACACGAGCAGCTTCTTTATCCAAAAAAGGATCTGCACCACGTACAACTTTCACATCCTTAACAGAACCGTTCTTATCCACAATGTAGCTCACGTAAACTACACCGGTAATACCATTTTCTTTGGCAATTGGCGGATATTCTACGTGCTCGGCAATGTACTTCAACAGTGCTGCATCTCCCCCAGGATAAGTAGGCATATCTTCAACGATTGTAAAGAAATCAGGCTCGTTAGATTCTTCCTCAACTACCTCAACTTCTTCAATGATGGTTTCCTGATCAGCTTCGACATCCATAATCTCCACTTCATCCTCAATCTCCACGTCATCTTCCACAATCTCGATTTCTGGTGCTGGTGGTGGTGGCGGTGGTGGTGGTGGTGGTTTAATCTCCTGCTCCGTAATTGGGATAATCTCCTCTTCTAGATCATCAAGTACCAATTTACCTAGGTCAGAGGTTGATCTATCGTACGTTTTCCACTCAAAGGCAGTTAGTACAACAGCAAACGCAACCACATAACCTGCGACAAGAAACAATGAACGTTTCTTCTCCAAATCAACTTCTGGGTTTTTCTTAATCTCCATATTCCATGTTTTATGGGTTGGTAAATTTAAAATTATTGAGTCAAAATCAACAATTGCTTAACAAACCTTTTGATGCTTTTACAAATGGGATTCCATAAACACGTTTTTAATCCACAAATTATGGGGCATCAATTCTTCGCGCTACACTTCTCTATTCAACTTTTGAAAGCGTACTTCAATACCTGATCCATTACCTTCGCCACGTGCTACAACAGGTCAAAACCTTATTTATAAAGGAGTTCACACTCGAATGGCGAAACCGTTATGCCTTGAATGGCATGTTGTTGTACGTAATAAGTACTGTTTTCGTTTGCTATCTCAGTTTTAGAAATGTGGTTTCCGTACCAGTTTGGAACGCACTCTTTTGGATTATCATGCTTTTTGCATCTCTAAATGCGGTTGGACGATCCTTCATTCAAGAAAGAAAAGGACGGTTGCTTTACTATTACAGCATTGCATCGCCACAGGCATTTCTGTTGGCTAAAATGGCGTACAATTCGTTGTTAATGTTGGTCATCACTTTTCTAGCGTATGGTATTTATGCTGGAATGGTTGGAGATTTGGTGCAAGACCACCTTATGTTTATGGTAGCATTGGTGCTAGGAAGCACTGGTTTTGCGCTCATTCTCACACTAATGTCGGCTATTGCATCCAAAACCGAGAACAACATGAGTTTGATGGCCATTCTGAGTTTTCCGGTGCAATTGCCGTTTCTGATAACGCTCATCAAACTGTCCAAAAACGCGGTGGACGGTTTGGATGCAAGTGTCAGTTACGGACTAATAACAGTTCTGGCACTGATCATTGTCATCGTTCTCGCCCTTAGCTACATACTATTTCCCTACCTTTGGCGTGATTAAAAATGAAGGGTAAACCCATCTAATTCACCTTTGTATCGATGCTTAAAATCGGAGAAACATCAACACAATTTTTGGGACTTGCTTGGTGGAAGTGGATTTCCATTGTGTGCATCCTTTTTTCGCTTACTGCGGGAATGATTTTAGACGTTCCTCGTTTACCTATTCTGCATGAAACCATCCGAAACCTTTACTACCACGTAACGCAATGGTTTGGGATGATGATCATCCTCACCGCATCCTTGGTGTATAGCATTATTCATCTCGCCAAAGGAGATAGACGTTCAGATATTATCGCTGCCGAAGGAGTAAATGTGGCGCTCTTTATGGGCGTTCTCGGATTGCTTACGGGAATGCTCTGGGCCAAGAACACGTGGGGAACGTATTGGACGGGCGATGCCAAACTGAATGGCGTGGCGATGGGAATGTTGGTCTATTTGGCGTACACAGTGCTTAGAGGAAGCATGGACGAAGAGCAAAAACGTGGTCGGGTTTCGGCTGTTTACAACATCTTCGCTTACGTCATGTTTATGGTTTTTATAATGGTGTTACCACGAATGACAGATAGTTTGCATCCTGGAAACGGAGGTAATCCCGGTTTTGGAGGTTACGACCTCAATAGTAACATGAGAATGATTTTTTATCCTGCCATCATTGGCTGGACGCTTCTTGGCGTTTGGTTCATTAACATACGTGTTAGGATGAAATCGATTGAAGAAAACAGATTAACGAAGTCACATCAATGAAACGACTGCTGAACCTACTTCTGCTTTTGGCAACGCCACTATTCACTTTCGCTCAGGATGTTGAAATGGCAGATTTGCTACACGAAAATGGAAAAATATTCGTGGTTGTTGGCGTTATCGCAATCATTTTCGTTGGTATCGTTGTTTACCTCATAACCATCGACCGCAGGTTGACTAAAATTGAGAAAGAAGAAAAGTAAAATCCGAAACTCGAAAAAATCAAATTCGAAATGATAAAGCCACTGATGTACAGATTTTTACAGATTTCACGAATTATTTTTCTTCGCATACTTCGCGAAAACTTTGCGCCTCTGCGGTTAAAGTCCATTCGCATAACCTGTCCCGACCATTCGGGATTCGTAGTTAATTCGTAATTCGTATCAGTAAAATGAAAAAGACACACATTCTAGCAATAATCGTGATTGCTGTGGCCATTGGTGCCATCATGACTACGGTTTCTGATAGTAGCACCTATTCCAATTTCAGCGAAGCCATCGAAAATCCTGGAAAGGAATATCATGTGGTTGGCCAATTGAATAAAGAAGCCGAAATGAATTACGACCCTGAGGTGAATGCAAACCTGTTTTCGTTCTCAATGATTGATAATCTTGGAGATGAACAACTGGTGGCCTTTGCTGGTTCTAAACCACAGGATTTTGAGCGGTCAGAACAAATTGTTCTCATAGGTAAATACGAAAACGACACGTTTCAAGCATCCAAAATTCTGATGAAGTGTCCATCCAAATACAACGAAGGGCAAGAAGGTGAGATGCAAGAATTCACCGCTGAAACGACTTCTTCCTAATGGAAATAAATTATATTGGAGAGCATCTCTGGGCTGGTCAGTTAGGTCAGATTAGCACCATTATTGCGTTTATATCTGCTCTAGTGGCCGCTATTGGTTATGCGTTTGCATCTAAAAATGATGCGGCCTTTAGCGAATGGAAACTTCTTTCGCGCAGCGCATTTAGTGTACACATTCTTTCGGTTTTCAGCATAATCGGAACGCTACTTTACATGCTTTATAACGGCATGTTCGAGTACCATTACATCTGGTCGCATTCAAATGTAGAAATGCCCATGCGCTACATCATGTCCAGTTTTTGGGAGGGGCAAGAAGGTAGTTTTCTGCTTTGGCTTTTCTGGCACGCAGTGCTTGGCGCCATCCTTCTAAAAACATCCAAAACGTGGGAAGCGCCCGTAATGTCTGTGTTTGCCATGGTACAAATGTTCTTGGTCTCGATGGTTTTAGGCATCAATTTCGGAGATGTTATTCGTATTGGAAGTACCCCATTTCTTCTGCTGCGCGAGCATCCAGATTTTATGAATTTGCCGTTCCTTCAGAATGCAGCTTATTTAGATAGGTTGGATGGACGAGGACTAAATCCATTGCTTCAGAATTACTGGATGACCATTCATCCACCAACACTTTTCCTTGGCTTTGCTTCTACCCTTGTTCCTTTTGCTTACGCCATAGCTGGACTATGGAAGAAGAAATACACGGAGTGGATGAAGCCGGCTCTGCCGTGGACCTACTTCGGGGTGATGATACTCGGAACGGGAATTCTGATGGGCGGTGCTTGGGCTTACGAAGCACTGAGTTTCGGTGGTTTTTGGGCATGGGATCCTGTCGAGAATTCAAGCCTAGTTCCATGGATTACCTTGGTTGGAGCAGCCCATGTTATGGTTATTCAGAAAAACCGTGGTCAATCATTGGTTATGACCTTTGTGCTCACCACCGTCACATTCATTCTTATTCTCTATTCAACTTTTCTCACCCGAAGCGGAGTGCTTGGAGATTCTTCAGTGCATGCTTTTACAGATTTAGGTATGTCTGGACAGCTACTGGTGTACCTGCTGTTTTTTGTAGGGCTATTAGGTTTTATTGGTATAGAAAATCGCTTAAAGAAGAACGTGTTCGGGTCGGTCTATGTTGTTTTTCTGTTGATAATTCCATTTTACGATAAGCTTGAAATTGACACTCTTTTTCTAATAGTTCCTGGGGCAGTTCTTATCATTCTTGCTATTGTCGGTTTCATTTCAGGAATTCCAAAATCGAAGGATGAAGACAGTCTTTACTCGCGCGAATTTTGGATGTTTATTGGTGCGTTGGTATTGGTTATTTCTTCATTCCAAATCATGTTTACCACATCTATTCCCGTTTGGAACAAACTATTTGGAACCAACCTTGCTCCTCCGTTAGATCCGATAGCCCACTTCAATAGCTTTCAGATACCACTGGCAATCATGTTGTCTATTCTGATTGCCGTCACCCAGTATTTCAAGTACAAGAAAACTGACCCACAGCAGATTACGAAAGGCCTGACTATTCCATTCCTAATTTCATTGATTGGAACGGCTACTATCGGATACGCTATGCATTACCGCAATGTGATGTATTTGGCCATGTTGTTCACTACACTGTTCCTCATTTTTGCCAATGCATACTATTGGTTGAAAATGCTCAAAGGCAAGCTGAAAATTGCAGGAGCATCCGTTGCGCATATCGGTTTCGGGATGATATTGCTTGGAGCATTTTTGAGTACTTCAAAAACACAGGTCATTTCTATGAATACATCGCGAACTGACGTTGAAAGCCTCGGCTCGGAAGGTGATTTCTCTAATAGCGAAAACATCCTGATGATGGAGGGAGATACGCTGCGGATGGCAGATTATTTCGTAACGTATGCAGGCAAGAAGAAAGAAGGTGTAAACGTGTTTTATCAAGTAGATTATCTGACGAAATCAGGAGATGATTATAGTCTCGATTTCTCGCTTTACCCAAGAGTTCAGACCAACCCGCGCATGGGAAACATTGCCGAGCCGGACACCAAGCATTTCTTGCACAAAGACATATACAGCTTTGTAACTTATGCTGAGGTTGAAACCAAAGAAGAAAAAGAAAAATCAGAAGAGTACAAAAACACCTCCACCGAACAAGTTGCTCCTGGCGATACGCTATTTTCCGGATCAGCCATTGTGGTTTTTAATGGTTTTCAGCGCAACGTTGATAAAGAAGCATACAAATTAGAAGAAGGTGATATTGCAGTAGCGGCAAGCCTCACAGCAACGGATATTTCTGGGAAGAAATATGAAGTAAGTCCTGTTTATGTGATACGAGATAGAATGACGCTACCAATTCCTGGGGAATTGGAAGAACTCGGCCTTCGGTTTGTGGTGAATAAGGTTCTTCCTGAAGAAGGAAAAGTAGAAATTGCTGTTTACGAAAAACCAAACAACCATCGCGAGTTTATTGTTATGAAAGCCATGGTTTTCCCTTGGATTAATATCCTCTGGGCAGGTTGCTTGGTGATGATCATCGGAACCATCTTGGCGATACGAAGGAGGTTGAAGTCATAGAACACAGATTTGAGTGATGAAACTGATCAGGAGTGATTTTTTCAATATAAATCCGTTCAATCAGTCAGATCTGTGTTCCATCAAAAACTACTTGGTGATGGCGATACGTAGGAGGTTGAAGAGCTGATTATTGCTCTTTTCGTAACTATTCAGAGTGCAAGTTACGCCACCAAAGAGAACTCATTCTGAGCAATCAATCGTAGTGCCTTCATCACGTTCTGTGAGTTCTTGATTGTTGTGTCTATCACAGACCTGATCTTGGCAAAATCCATTGCAGCATTGTCTGCCTTGAACTGACCGGACACTTTCTGCTTCACTTTGATGTTCCGTATCGCCCTCTCCGATGAATTGTTATCCGGTACGGCAAGGTCATCAAGGAATACGAATATGTGGTCTCTGTTGTGCAACATTTTAAAATGGCACCAGTCCAAGTTGACCCGTACGAGGTAACTCGCTTCCCTAAGTACAATTATTTTGAGTAGAAACTACCCAGGAATACCGTTCTTTATGGTCCATCCAATGCTCGAAAAACTAAAAGATTTCTACTCCCAATTCTCCTTCCTTGAAATAAAGGATGTGGCACTCTTGCTCGAAATGAGCAGCATACGTACAGTAAAGACCAATGAAGTAATAGTCCGTTCTGGTGACCTTAACTATGACATGTTTCTGGTGCTCAGGGGAATGCTTCGTGCGCATGTGGTCAAATCCAATGGTGATGAGCGTACGGTGCATCTGGCTAGTGAAGGAATGATTGTTGGTTCTCCCCGAACATTCGGTCTTGGCATGCCCACAAATGAAAACATAACGGCTTTAGAAGATTCGTGGTTGGCCGTTTATGACATTAGAAGATTTGAAGAGCTGGCAGACAAGAATCCGAAGATTCAGAAGTTCTATAGAGACTCGCTGAAAAGGAATTTTCTTGAGGCCGTTTCGCGGGTAGAGTTCCATACGGTTATGAGTCCGGAGGAGCGTTACATGCATTATCAGAAAAACCATCCAGAGATCATTCAACGCGTTCCGCAGATACACTTGGCTTCCTACTTGGGCGTAACACCGGTTTCCTTATCGCGCATCAGGTCGCGAGTGTCAGGTTCCAAGAAATAACTTCTTGCTTGTCCGTTATTAGCGTTTGTTAATGCAGAAGAGGATGGGGTAAGTGAGTTTTGTGGCTCATTCTTATTCCATCCCATTATGAAGCACTGCTTCAAACTCTTTTTAGCGCTATTGGCGCTTTCCACTTCCACTTTCGCTCAACAAGGCATGGGTGTTGGCAACAACAACCCGCTAGAAATGCTCGATGTATCGGGTGCAATCAAAGTCGGCACAGACAATAACAATTCCAATGCTGCCCCAACGGGTGGTGCTGGCACCATCCGTTTTAAGGCGGGGGCATTCCAGGGCTGGGATGGAACCTTCTGGATCCCGCTGGGTGGTGGTGCCGATACTGATTGGACCATTAGCGGCAACAACCAATACTCTACCGTTAGTGGAAATGTGGGTATTGGTGTAACCAACCCAGCACAAAAGCTGGAAGTAATCGGAAACATACGCATGGTAGATGGCAATCAGGCCACAGGTTTTATCCCCGTTTCAGATGCCAACGGAACCATGACATGGACCGACCCAACAACGATTACTACAGCATCCATTTTTGAACTCAACGGAACAGATGTAAGACTGAATGCAACCGAAGCAGACCCCGCTACTTCCAATTTCGTGTTCGGTTCTCCACAAATGGATGATGATACGGATGGAACACACGACAAACGCATGTTCTTTAATAAGACCCAAGCAGCTTTTCGCGCTGGTGAGACGGATGAAGACCAATGGGATGCAGCCAATATTGGCGAACTCTCAGCGGCATTTGGCAAGGACAACACTGCTTCTGGTAAACTATCCTTTGCACTAGGTAGACGCGCTACAACAAGCGGGCTAATGAGTTTTGCTGCTGGTGAAGATGTCATTGCTTCGGGCGAATTTTCGGTAGCCATGGGAAGTCAATCGGAAGCCACCAACTTTGGGTCAGTGGCCGTTGGTTACAGAAACCATGCAACCGGGCTTGGTTCGGTAGCCCTTGGGCGTCAGACCTTTGCACGCTCGGCATACGAAACTACAGTTGGTATGTTCTCAGAAGATTATACACCAAGCAGTACGCTCGGAATAATTCCTACCGACCGATTATTTACTGTGGGTAACGGAACAGGACAGGGTAGTAGTAGATCCAACGCCTTGGTCATTCTTAAGAATGGAAATACGGGCATTGGCTCATCAACACCTGCTGAAAAATTGCATGTAGCAGGCTCCATTCGAATGGTAGACGGAAATCAGCAAGCTGGTTTTATTCCCGTTTCAGATGCCAACGGAAAGATGATTTGGACAAATCCAAGCTCCATTACAACTACAGTACAAACCAACATCAGCGATGCTGACAACGACACCAAAATACAAGTAGAAAAAAATGCAGATGAAGACATTATCAGGTTTGATCTTGGTGGAACGGAGCAGTTGAAAATTAGTAACAATGCAAACGGAGCCCCACTTTTTGAGGTCAATTCAGTAGGTGGTAACCTCTACATCGGTAAAAGCTCAGGTAACGTTGATACAGGTACTTTGAACACGTTCATAGGTCAGTATGCAGGTGATGTTCACGCCTCTGGTAACCTGAATACTTTTTTAGGTTCCGATGCTGGAAGAAATCATTCAGGTGGAGGCGACAACATTTTTCTAGGTGCCAGGGCAGGTTGGTTTAATTCAAATGGGGTCAGGTAATGTTTTCATCGGTAAAAGTGCTGGATATAGCGAATCCGGAAGCAATAAACTTTATATCGAAAATTCCTCTTCTGGTTCCCCATTGATTTACGGTGAGTTTGATAATGATATCGTTGGGATTAATGGAAAACTTGGGGTTGGCACGGAAGCTCCAACGGATGAACTCCATGTAGAAGGCGCAATTAGAATGGTTGATGGAAATCAAGCTGCTGGTTTTATTCCTGTCTCGGATGCAGATGGTAAAATGGTTTGGACTGATCCAACTGGAATTTCTGGCTCATTAGATGAAATAGTAGACGCAGATAACGACACCAAAATAGAAGTAGAAGCGACTGCTGATGAAGACACCATTCGGTTTACAATTGCAGGTACAGAGCACTTTAAAATGAGTGCTGGGAGACTTGAAGTAACGAATACCGGGGGGAGCGTTTTCATTGGAGAAGGCGCTGGAGCAAACGATGACGTATCATCAAATGACAACACATTCGTAGGCTATGAAGCGGGACTTACGAATGTTTCGGGTTCATTGAATGTATACGTAGGAAATAAGGCTGGGAGAAATAATGAATCAAGTGGAAGTAATGTAATGGTAGGATTTGGGGCTGGGGAACTCAATACAGGGCAAAACAACGTGATTTTAGGAAAGCAAGCTGGGGGGCATAATGTAAATGGTGAGGGAAATGTAATAATAGGCAGTGGAGCAGGACTTACTTCAAGCGGATCTGATAATGTTTTCATCGGAAAGCTTGCTGGAACTCAAACAACGGGGAGCGACAGGCTTTACATTGAAAATTCAAGCTCAACAACTCCGCTTATCTACGGTGAGTTTGATAATGACCTTGTAAGGATCAATGGCTCGTTCGAGGCGATCGACAACTTTGCGAATGAGGGCCAATTCCTGGCCACCGTCCAGAACACCGGAAATGGTGTGTATTCCAACGGATTATTGATACAGGCAGGCCAGAACGCACAGTCAGTCAACAACCGCTTCATCTCTTTTGTTCGGCCGAGTGGTTACGAACTGGGTGCCGTGCGTCAGACAACCTCTTCAAGTGTAGATTACTACACCACTTCTGATGAGCGCCTCAAGACCAATATCCAACCTACAACTAAAAGCCTTAACGACCTCATGCAGATTGAGGTAAAGGATTATGTGTAAAAAGAAGACCTAGATAAACCTCAAACGGGTTTCATTGCCCAGCAAGTTTTTGAGCATTACCCGAATGCAGTTTCTGTTGGAGGTGATGACGTAAAGACCGACCCGTGGATGATGGATTACGGCAAAATGACACCATTGTTGGTAAAGGCTATTCAGGACCAACAGGAAAAGATTGAAATGCTGCTAAAGCGCATTGAGGGATTGGAATCGGCCAAGAAGTAATTTGAAAAGGGCTGACTAAAAAACGTTTCTCAACTATAAAAATAGGGCGTGACGACAGGTACGCAAGTCTCAGTTGTTTCTACCAAGTTCGGTTTCGGTTAAAAGAACGATTGTGTTAATGCCCTATTTTCATAGTTGAGAAACGTTGCGGAGTATCCGTTTGTAAAATGAGTACGCTTTCTTGTTGTCCGGGTCCGGGGGTCTGGCAAGCATCCCGTGGAATGTTCCCGTTATTGCAGACCGTTCTTCTTCCTGGCCCAGCGTATTGCAAGTTCTCCCCGAAGTGTCGGAGCAGGCCATCCTGTATCGCAACTTCAAGGCCTTTCGGAGCAGTTGGGAAAAATGTCCTGCCCATGGGTCCTTACTGTACAGTTCTTCCAGATAGTTCAGTTCCCGCAGCAGATGTGCCGTGCATAGTTGGTGAGTTTTGGCCGGTGTGTTCAGCTGCGCCTTCCCCCGAGAGGTCGGGGCAGGCCAAGCATCACTTCCGAGTGTGGCATTCGGAAATCCCTGCGGAAAATGGTCTTCGATTGCCTTCTTTCCTCTGCTGGCCGAGTGGGCGATGTAAGTGAGTTCCGGGCTTTGCCATGTCCAGAACCAGTGCAGTTTCCCGTTCACCTTGCATCCCGTTTCCCCGAAACAATCGGGGCAGGCCATCACTGCCCACAAAAGGGCTGTCCTGCAATTTCTCCTTTATCAGTTCGTGCACCGGAGTGGTCTTTCGGGCAAATCTTTTGAGCAGATGGGATATGCCACCCGTGCTTATGGGTGTGCCCAAAATGTCTTTGAACAGCTCTCCCATCCTGGCCACTGGCAGATATTGACGGGCGTGCAGATAGGCCACTATGCTCTCGATGTTCTCGCCATATCCTACTGGCGCATTGGCATTGGGTGAATATTCTCCACACGTGGTGTGTCCGCATGTGCAGCTGCGTGCGTATATCTGCTGCTCGGTTACTATCGGTACAATAGGTGGAATATCGATCAACTGCCGTCTGCCCATGAACTGCTCATGAATATCGGACAGGTCATTGCCGCACTGCTCGCAATGCGCGGGAACACGCCTGTCTATGACATCGGGCGTATCCACCATCTTCAAATTATTCCCTTTATGCCCCAACTGACCACCGGGCTTTCGTCCTGTGGCCTTGCGAAGACTCTTGGTCTGCTTGGGCGGGACCATCTCCGTGGAAGGTGGTTTTGAACTGTTGCTGCTGTTCTTGACCACCAGCTGTTCTTTGAGATGCCTTATCTCATCCTTCAACTCATGGATCAACTTCTCCGCCACCTCTAGGCGGTCAAGCAATAGCGATATAATCTGATCCTTCTCGATAACTGCCACAAAATCCGACAATGGTGGTTAAGATCCAAATTTTTGACGAAATTTATTGCTCTGAATAGTTACCTCTTTTCTTCTCATAAAGAAAGCATAATCTGGCGCGCTACCTGCGAAGTAGACTTCGGTATCAAACAGTTCCCAACCTTCTTCTTCCATTTTGTTTACCTGAGTTAATGCTGGGTTAGGATCAATGTAATTGTGTTGGAATTCATCTTTTGAAACTTCAATCTGTTTGAACTCCTCACCGTTAATGGCAACAAAAAGTTCTCTTATTTTAATCGAAATAACCGCATAATCATACTTCTGCCGAGCCATCAAGGCATTCACAGAAAAAAGAAGAGTAAAAGCCAGAAGGGTTGTTTTGAGGTGTTTTCCCGATAAGGATCGGGATTTCGTTTTAGTCAACATGGTTTTTAGTGTTGAGGTTGTGGAAGCAAGTTAAAAGTTTTGGTTAAGTAATCCCCCGCCCTGCGGGCACCCCCTTTTAAAGGGGGATGGGGTGTAGTGCGTTGATTGGAGTTTGGCAGAGAATTGCAAGATCTGTTTTCTGCTTCCCATCTTTCAGGTTAGCACGGTCTCCGTCCTCCTTTGTAAAGGAGGTGGGCCGGCCTGCGCAGCGGTCGGGTCGGAGGATTGAATCAGAACATTATTTTTACACCAATGAGATTCCTCCCCTACAACAGAAGCCTCAAGGAATTCTCCCGCGAGCTGCGGACGCATTCTACCAAAGGCGAGGTAATGCTATGGAACCGTTTGAAGCAGAAGCAGCTCAGAGGCTATACTTTCAACCGCCAGAAGCCGTTGGGCAATTACATCGTGGATTTTTACTGCAAACCGTTGAATCTGGTGATTGAAATAGATGGCGCAAGCCATCATTTTGAAGACATTATGGTGAATGACGTAAAGCGTCAGCAGATCCTGGAGGAGCTGGGCCTGTCATTTCTCCGTTTCACGGAAAGTCAAGCGAGGTTTGACCTCGATAATGTGGTCTGGGATATCGATAGGTGGGTGGAGGCTTTTGAGGAGGGAGATCTTCAATAATCCCCCGTCATCATTTCGCAAAGCTATATGATGCCACTCAAGTAATCCCCCGCCCTGCGGGCACCCCCTTTGAAAAAAAGGGGGATGGAGTGCAGTGCGTTGATCTGGGATTGTGGAAAACCGCAATAGCTGCGTTCTATTTCCATCCTCCTTTGTTGAGAGCAGCAGCACTTGTGTTTTCGCTCCGATCTATCAGGTTCGCACGGTCTCCGTCCTCCTTTGCAAAGGAGGTAGACCGACCTGCGAAGCGGTCGGGTCGGAGGATTCATTGGAGAAGGATTTTCTTCTGTTCCCTTCAAATAATCCCCCGTCATCATTCCGCCAGCTCCATGATGCCACCCCCATTAAAAAAAAAGGGGGATGGAGTGCAGTGCGTTGATCTGGGATTGTGGAAAACCGCAATAGCTGCGTTCTATTTCCATCCTCCTTTGTTGAGAGCAGCAGCACTTGTGTTTTCGCTCCGATCTATCAGGTT